>Ga0209480_10000063_pt1 | contig 117370 bp, 97 predicted proteins | sample JI61114C2DNA_FD_187501 | JGI IMG/M metagenome (GOLD analysis project Ga0209480, IMG submission 187501) | Wastewater effluent complex algal communities from Wisconsin, to seasonally profile nutrient transformation and Carbon sequestration -... | ecosystem: Engineered > WWTP > Effluent > Algae...
GTCGGTGCCAGTCTATGGAGCTAGATTGTCAACTGGAACCTCAGTCATTGATAAAATCTGATTTGCCACTAGAATCAGGTTTGCAGCTAGAATCAGGCTCGATACTAGAAACAGGCTTGATACTAAAATCTGGCTTGATACTAAAATCTGTGTTGATATTAAGATCAAGCTTGATACTAAAATAGTCTTGCCAGAAAAACGGAGCGCTTCCAAGTTTAAAGCTTGACTTATGCCAAATGAAGCCACCATTCCCAATATAGGCACCGTTGTTGCTGTGCGTGGCAGCGTGGTAGATGTAAAGTTCGAGCAGCAGCTGCCGGCTATTCATTCACTTTTGCGCGCTGGCGATAAAGAGCAAATAGTCATTGAAGTCTTGTCTCAGCGCGACGCCCGTCATGTGCGCGGTATTGCCATGACTCCGACCCAGGGTCTGGCACGCGGTATGACTGTTCAAGACACGGGCGGGCCGCTCAAAGCTCCCGTGGGCAAAACCATTTTGTCGCGCATGTTCGATGTCTTCGGCAACCCTATCGATAGAGAAGGGCCAGTGACTGATGTCGAGTGGCGCTCTGTGCATCGGTCTCCACCAGCCCTTTCGAAGCGCTCTACTAAATCGCAGATATTTGAGACTGGCATAAAAGTAATTGATGTTTTGGTGCCCTTAGAGCGTGGTGGTAAAGCTGGGCTATTTGGTGGAGCTGGCGTGGGCAAAACTGTTTTGCTCACTGAGATGATTCACAACATGATTGGGCACCAGGAAGGTGTCAGTATTTTTTGTGGCATTGGCGAACGTTGCCGCGAAGGCCAGGAACTTTATACCGACATGCGAGATGTTGGTGTCTTGAAGAATATGGTCATGATTTTTGGTCAGATGAATGAGCCGCCCGGTAGTCGCTTTCGTGTCGGGCACGTTGCTTTGACGATGGCTGAGTATTTTCGTGATGATGAACATCGCGATGTGCTGCTTCTGGTTGATAACATTTTTCGTTTCATCCAAGCGGGTATGGAAGTCTCAGGCCTGATGGGGCAGATGCCCTCGCGGCTTGGTTATCAGCCTACTATGGGCACCGAGCTCTCTAGTTTAGAAGAGCGTATTGCTAATACCGATACTGGTGCCATTACCTCGATTCAAGCAGTGTATGTTCCAGCCGATGATCTAACCGACCCCTCTGCAGTACATACATTTTCGCATCTGTCTGCCTCTATTGTTCTGTCGCGTAAGCGAGCTAGCGAAGGTCTCTTTCCTGCCATTGATTTATTGCAATCAAATTCGCGCATGGCCACTGCCGGGTTCGTCGGCCAGAGGCACTATGATCTGGCCCAAGCAATTCGCCGCACACTGGCGCAATATGCTGATCTCAAAGATATTATTGCCATGCTTGGTCTGGAGCAGCTTTCTCCAGAAGATCGAAAAGTGGTGGCAAGGGCCCGTCGTCTCGAGCGCTTTTTGACTCAGCCGTTTTTCACCACTGAGCAGTTCAGTGGTATCAAAGGGAAGTTAGTGAGCTTGAGCGATTCGTTAGATGGGTGTGAGCGCATTTTAAACGATGAGTATAAAGACTATCCTGAAAGCGCGCTCTATATGATCGGCGCCATTGGCGAAGCTGATGCGAAACGGGCGGGCAGGCCTTCAGAGAGTGATGCTCATGCAAGAGTCTGATTTGATAACTCTAAAAGTGCTTTTGCCCTTCGGCGTATTTGCTGAGAAGGCAGATGTTCTCAAAGTCGTGGCCGATACTAATGTTGGTTCGGCTGGTATACTGCCGCATCGCCTCGATTGTGTGGCGGCGCTGACTCCTGGCATTTTGTTTTACGAGAGCGAGAGTGACGGCCAAGTCTATATCGCTGTCGACCAGGGAATTTTAGTCAAGGTTGGTCTGACCGTGCTGATTTCAGTTAGCAATGCTATTGCAGGCAAAGACCTGGATCAACTCAAGCAAGCTGTGGAAAGTCAGTTTCTCAATTTAAACCAGCAAGAAAAGAATGTTCTTTCTTTGATGGCTAAGTTGGAAAGTGGTTTAATTAGTCGCCTAGCGGGGTTGCAGCGTGACTAATTCTAATTTTGAACCAGATACTAACTCTGTCTCTGATTCTAGCTCCGCCTCAAATTCTAGCGCTGAGTTAGATTCTAACTCCGGATCAAGCTCCAGCTCCACCTCAGATTACAGGCCGCAGGCTGATGCGAAGGTTAACTCTTTGAGTGAAGAAATCGGAGCCAAAGCTGCTCTCAAGCTCAAGGCTCAGCGCAGCGGTACGCCTGGTGTTTGGTTTGGTCTGGGCATGACTGGTCTGATTGGTTGGTCTGTGGTTGTTCCGACTTTGCTTGGCACCGCATTTGGAGTCTGGCTCGATAGCAAGTATCCGGGGGTTCACTCGTGGACTCTGATGGGGCTTGCCGTAGGTATTCTTGTTGGCTGCTTGAATGCTTGGCACTGGGTGCAGTCGGAAGATAAAGCCATGCACGGCAATGTTGAGGGAGTAAACGGCGCGAGTGGCGTCACCGGTGCAAGTGGTGTTAATGGTCCGAGTGGTCCTGATAGCAATAGAGGGCAGCGACCATGACTCTTTCATCAAGTGCAGTTCTAGTTTTAGCTATTGCCGCTGTGGTCGGTGTAGTTCTGGGCCTGGTTTTTTACGGCGGCCTTTACTGGACAGTTTCTCGCGGTCTAGTTTCTAAGCGCCCGGCTCTATGGTTTCTTTTCAGTCTACTTGCACGGGTCAGCATTGTTATAGCTGGATTCTATTTTGTCTCGAGCTATCCGCTACAAGGTTCAACTGTTCCTTCTCTATCGATTTCGGCTCATACTCGTTTGCCTCTAGGCAGTGCTTCTCGTGCCAGTTCTTCTTCTTCTTCTTCTTCTTCTTTTGCTGGTTCTTCTTTCACTTCTGCGCCGGTTCTATCACACTCTACCGAGCCAGTGCTGCAGATGGAACGGCTGATTTCCTGCCTTCTAGCATTCACCATAACTGGTTTGATTATTCGTTGGCTTAGCCGGCCGTCTAAGCTAGAGCGGCTGCCCCAGTTATCAGAGCAGCCTAAATCAATGGGAGGTTCTGTCCTGCCTGAGCCATCGTTAGAAACTTCTAGCCAGGAGGTTGGTCATGCATCTGACTCCTGATCAAATAATTTTCTGGCAAAGTGCAAATGGATTCGTCAAAATCAATGCCACCATTGTTTCCACTTGGGCCCTGATGTTCTTTATGGTGGTGGGTTCAATGCTCATAACCAGGAATCTTTCAACCGGCATAGAGCGGTCCTCTTGGCAGAATTTTCTTGAAATCATTGTCACTGGTATCAACAAACAAATAGAAGATGTTGGTCTCCGTCAACCGGAGCGATACATTGGATTTTTAGGAACACTCTTTTTGTTTGTGGCCATGGCGGCACTTGCCACCATTATTCCGGTTTACGAACCGCCGACTGGTTCGCTGTCGACCACTCTAGCCTTGGCCCTCAGCGTCTTTATTGCGGTGCCCTTCTTTGGCATCGAAGAGCAGGGGCTTGGTCGATATCTCAAGTCTTACTTAGAGCCCACAGCAATTATGTTGCCCTTTAACATCATTAGCGAAGTGTCGCGCACTCTGGCTCTTGCTGTAAGGCTGTTTGGCAACATGATGAGTGGCACAATGATTATTGCCATACTTTTGACTATTGCACCGCTGATTTTCCCGCTCTTTATGACTATGCTGGGTCTGCTCACGGGTATGGTGCAAGCCTATATTTTCAGCATTTTAGCCGGAGTCTATATTGCGGCTGCTACTCTCACCAGAGAAAACTCATCACCAAAAGTAGACGGAAATTAGGAACTTAGAAAAGTAGGAATTTAGGAATGTCGGAAAGAAGGAAAGAAATATAGATATGGACAACATCACTGCCATTGCCATTGCCTCAATTGTCACTGCTGGACTGACAACCAGCTTCGGTTGTATGGGGCCGGCGCTGAGTGAAGGCAAGGCTGTCTCCACTGCACTCACGGCTCTGGCGCAACAGCCCGATGCCTCGGCTACCATTACACGAACGTTGTTTGTTGGTTTGGCTATGATTGAGTCGATGGCAATTTATTGTTTTGTCGTCTCGATGATTCTTATTTTTGCCAATCCGTTCTGGAATCACATCATCGCTAGCAGTGTAGGAAAGTAGACCATGCTGATTGATTGGTTTACAGTCGGTGCGCAAGCAGTCAACTTCCTGATTTTGGTCTGGTTGATGAAGCGCTTTCTCTACAAGCCTATTTTGAACGCTATAGATGCGCGTGAGAAGAAAGTGGCAGCGGAGTTGGCCGACGCTGATGCTAAGCGGGCCGAAGCGCTGAAAGAACGCGATCAGTTTCAACAGAAGAATGATGAGTTTGATCGTCAGCGCCTGGAGTTGATGAACAGAGCCCAAGATGATGCTAAATCGGAGCGCGAGAAGCTGCTTGAGGAGGCGCGCCAAGCTGCCGAGCAGGTGCGAGTAAAGAGCAAAGAGCGTTTTGCTATTGACGCTGAGAATTTGAAGCAGTCGATTAGCAACCGCACCAAGCAGGAAGTTTTCGCCATTGCCAGAAAGACTTTGAGCGATCTTGCCAGTGCAAGTTTAGAAGAGCAAGTCACTGCCACTTTTATTCGTCGTATATCTGAGATGGACAGCAGCACTAGGGCTAGTTTGGTTGCCAGTCTTACTTCTGGTTCTAGTTCTGGTTCTAGTTCTGCTACTAGTTCTGCCTCTAGTTCTCCGTCTAGCCCTACAGTTCGTAGCGCCTTTGAGCTTTCGCCTGAGCAGCGCGCGGCCATTGAAGCGGCGCTCAATCAGGCACTGTCGCTGCACCTCCAGCTTAATTTCCAAATTGCCCCAGAGCTTGTCAGTGGCATCGAACTTGTGGCCAACGGCCAGAGTATTGCCTGGAACATTAGCGACTATCTCAAGGCTATGGAGAAGGCTGTTCATGGCTAATGAGCGGAAGACTAGCGCTTCATCTAATAGTGCTTCATCTAATAGTGCTTCATCTAATGGCCCCCTGCCTGACGGGATGCCTGAAAGTTTAGATGGCGTTGTGGACCAAGTATTCGCAGCGTTATCGACTAGTCGCGAGAATTTCGCCCCGCAACTATTGCTGCGCGAAGTCGGCACGGTGACTTCAGTTCTAACTGGTATAGCCACTGTTGATGGCCTGCCTAATGTTGGCTACGAGGAACTCCTGAAGTTCCCCGGCAATGTCTTTGGTATTGCCTTCAATATAGATGAATCTGAGATTGGAGTGATTCTACTCGGCGACTATTGGCATTTGAAAGCTGGTGATCGAGTCGAGCGCACTGGCCGAGTGATGGATGTGGCTGTGGGCGACTATTTATTGGGTCGAGTGATTGATCCGCTTGGTCGTGCCCTTGACGACAAAGAGATAGAGCACACTAGCGAGCGCATGCCAATTGAACGCCCTGCCGCAGCAATCATGGACCGCTCACCGGTGACGGTGCCTTTGCAAACCGGGCTGAAAGTAATTGATGCCTTAATTCCTATCGGGCGCGGGCAGCGGGAGCTAATCTTAGGCGATCGCCAGACCGGCAAAAGTACAATCGCTATCGATACTATTATTAGCCAACGCGGCCAGAACGTAGTCTGTATTTATTGTGCTATTGGTCAGAGGGCCTCGACTGTTGGTCGAAACATTGCCATTATGCGTGAGAAGGGAGCCATGGACTACACCGTTGTTGTGGTCACCGAAGGCGACGCTCCCCCGGGTTTGGCTTATATAGCTCCTTACGCTGCCACTAGCATTGCCGAGTATTTTATGAATGCCGGACGCGATGTGCTCATTGTCTACGATGACCTCACTCAGCATGCTCGCTCCTACCGGGAGCTTTCTCTGCTCTTGCGTCGACCTCCGGGTCGCGAAGCTTTTCCTGGTGACATTTTCTACATTCATTCGCGCCTGCTTGAGCGCGCGACAAGAATGTGTCCTGAGTTTGGTGGCGGTTCATTGACCGCGCTTCCTATTATCGAGACCGAGGCCCAAGACATTGCTGCCTATATTCCAACCAATTTAATTTCAATCACTGATGGCCAGATTTATCTTTCTCCCACTCTCTTTGAGTTAGGCATGCTGCCTGCAATTGATGTAGGAAAGTCGGTTTCTCGTGTTGGTGGCAAAGCGCAGCTGCCGGCTTATCGAGCGGTTGCTAGCGATCTCAAGCTAGCCTACGCTCAATTTGAGGAGCTGGAGACTTTTGCCCGCTTTGGTGCCAGTCTTGATGCTAGCACTCGCAAAATCATCGAGCATGGCCAGCGCATTCGTTCTTGCCTGAAACAGCCTGAGTTTTCGCCACTATCGGTGGCCGAACAAATTATTGTTTTGCTGGCATTGATTGCCGGTTTATTTGATGCAATTGCAATTGCGCGGATGACTGAGGCTCAGAAGATAGTGCAGGAGTCTGCAGCAAAGATTCCCGCGGATGTTATCGACAGGCTGCTTCATGCCAAAAACTTGAGCACTGAAGATAGAGCAGCCATAGTGCAGATTGCCCGGCAGGCTTTAGCGGATTTTAAATCATGAGTGATACAACAGAGAATCTGCGGCGCAAGATTAAGAGTGCAAGCGATTTGCAGTCGGTTGTTCGCACTATGAAAGCTTTGACGGCTTCAAGCATTGGTCAGTATGAACGCTCGGTCGAAGCTTTGGCCGATTATTACCGCACAATCGAGCTGGGCCTGCATGCCTGCCTTCCTCGTGACGCTGCACCACTTGCGGCCTCTTCAGTTAGTACTGCTCGCTATAATTCCAATCCAGTAAATGCCATTGTCTTTGGCTCGGATCAAGGCTTGGTGGGACAATTCAATGACGTGGTGGCTGAATTTGCGGTCAGCCATCTATCTCAGTTTTTGGAGATAAAGAGACCAGTTAAGATCTGGGCTGTTGGCGAGCGCGTGAGAGATCGTTTGCTTGATTTAGGACTGTCAGATGTTTGGCTTTATTCAGTGCCTAATTCAGTGGCAGCAATTAGTCCGCTTGTTGGTCAGATTCTTGTTGATAATCGGGTTGGCCAGGGTGATGCCCTGGTTTCTAATTTGCAACTCTTTTATAATCGTCCACTGGCTGCTTCTGTTTACGAGCCGGTTACTAAACAACTGCTGCCCCTCGATGAAGCCTGGCGTCAGAACTTGATTTCACTGACCTGGCCTACCAAGACAGTGCCGGAAGCCATCGGCGGTAAAGCTAACGCCTTGCGTCCACTAATCAGTTCTTATTTATTTGTCTCCCTCTTTCGTGCTTGTGCTGAATCTCTTGCTAGTGAGAATGCCAGTCGGCTGGCGGCTATGCAGAGGGCTGAGAAGAACATCGATGACTTGCTCGAAGACTTAAACGGTAGCTTCCATCGTCTGCGGCATAGTAATATTGACGAGGAGTTATTTGAAGTCGTCTCTGGTTTTGAGGCCCTTGGGGCAAGAGACACATGATTCTTGTTAAGGAAAGCAGATCCATTACTGAGCCTGCCTAAGCTCAGGGTATTGTTCTTCAGTTGCGTTCTTTAGTTGTATTCTTTCGTTTGCACCCGTTGGTGAATTTCGCACTTAGTTTGCAGATGGTAGCTTCGCCTTTAAGTGATGCTCTAGAGCAATGTGTAATAATGTGCAAACACTGGCCTTTTCCGGGCTAGAGAATAAAGTGTAAGCGGCCGGTTGGCAATGATAGGTGAATTCTGATGGCCCGAGATTCTATCAATAGACACCCTCGTCGAGCTCTCTGCTTTTTCGTTCTAAGTTTCTTGCTATGCAGCACTGGGAGCATCAGTGGTTGCAGCCTTGCTGGCTCGAATGACATATCTTCCAAAGTTAGTGCTTTGGCTTCTCAAGGCAGGAATAGTGAATTGCTTGCCCTCAGTGAAAATGAACTGAAGTCGAAGCCAGATGATCCTAACCTGCTAGCCTACCGTGGCGTTGCTCAATTGAGACTGGGAAAAGCGGATCTGGCTAGAGCCGATTTGCTAAAGGCGATTAGCCTTGATGGCAAGGCTGGTTGGTATCATCGTGAACTGGGAAATGTCTATTCGGACCAAGGCAAGTATAGAGATGCGATTGCCTCTTTCGATAACTCTTTGCTCTTAGATTCAAGTGCACACAATTCATCTGGAGTCTATGCCGGTCGGGCTTATGCCAATCTTTGTTTGCGGGAACCGGCAAAAGCTGTGGCTGATGCTACTGAGGCAATTAAGCTTGACCCTACACTCAAATATACTTATGTCACTCGGGCCGAGGCTTATTCCGAGCTTGGTGAATTCGAGAAGGGCTTTCTCGACGCTAATAAGGCAATTGAACTTGATAGCAGTAGTCCCGGCGCTTACTTAGCAAGGGCGAAGTTGTATCTTGCTAAGGGCGACTGCGAACATTCATATGATGATGCACTAAAGGTCCTCAGTCTCGACAAGAAATATTGGCGAGCTTCTGAGTATTTGTTAGCCATAGATCTTGTAAAGGGTGATATCGCTGGCGCTATTAAAGTTGGGGATCAACTGATTACTCAATTTCCTGATGCGGCTGTTGGTTTTGCCGATAAATCGTCGTGTTATTTCTGTATGGGTGACTTTGAGCAAGCTGCCAAGTTGGCAGATAAAGCATTGGCAATTCAGCCAGAGAGTCGAAGAGCCATGCAGACGCGGACACTCGTGGCGGCACGATTAGGTGACGAGAAAAAGACTCTTGATTTACTCGATAGAGCCGAGAAGCTTGAGCCTGGTGCAGCAATCGTTGCCAAAGATCGAATCATATCGCTGCTCTTCCTTAAGAAGTATCAAGAAGCTTTAGCCTTGTGTGATGCTACCATCGCGAGAGAAGCAGCGGATGGTAAACAGTATGAGTCAGATACTACCTATCGCCTTCGTTCAGAAGCATATCGGCGATTGAAGTTGAATCAGCTAGCTGACGGCGATATGAAGAAAGCACTTGCCGAAGGCTATCAAAAACGCTCAGTTTTGGAGCTTTATTTAAAATTGCTGTAAGCCGGCAGCGTTAGCGTCTTTACTCATGGTTATGCTGGTGTTACCCTCGGTGATAGCCTGGGCGCGGGCCCGCAGTTCATCGGTTTGTTCGCGCATACCGAGATAGTAGAGAACATAGGCATATCTATCTAAATAGGGCACTAGAGCAACAGAGTCAGGGCCGCTGTTTTGTTCTGCCAGCTGCAAAGCTTTTTCAAAAAGTGGTGCTGCTTCAGCATATTTCTTTTCTTGAGCGTAAATGTTAGCTAGGGCAAAGGCCGCTCTGGCTTCGTTGCCGTTCTTTGATGGTGCTGCTTTCCAGAAGTCTTGGGCGCGCAGGTAAAGTGCTTCAGCTTCGGCGAGCTTGTTTTCTTGCAGCAGGCATTTGCCCAGTTTGTCTAAACGCGCATAAACTTGATAGTTCTCTGGTGGCTGAATGCGTTCTGTTATGTCGAGGGCGTCTTTTAGATTAGCTTCGGCCTCTTCATAGTCTTTGCGTGTTAGGGCCAATACACCAAGGCTGTCATAACTGTTGGCTAGAGAGAGGTGATGTGCTCCTAGTACAGTTGATTTGACATTGAGTGCTGCTGTGAAGAGGCGTTCTGCGAGAGACATGTTTTCAGCGGTTGCCTCTTTGGCATTTGTTTGAGCACTGTTAGCACCACTGCTTGCTCCATTGTTTACTGCATTGTCTTTGGTGGCGCTTACGGCGTTGTCTGCAGAACTGTTTTTTGAGGCGTAGATATTGCCAATTTCATCGCAAGCAATCGCCCATTCAATTAGTGGGTCGCGCATCACTGCTGACGCCTCTCCAGCCCAGGCTTGAAGTGGTTGGCCTGCTTGCAGTGTCACTTTACCCTTCGCCTGGGTTCTGGCTTCATTGAGCTTGCCTTCGACAAAGGAAAGTATCTTTTCTGCTAAAGGATTGGCTTTGGCTGCACTTCCGTGTAACAGGTAGAAGCGCACCATGGAGGACATCGCTGGAATTAAGTGCTCGTCCTCGGCTCCGCTTGCTACTGTCTTTACGGCTAGCTCTTCTTCTAGCAGTGGTTCTGCTTCGCCGAAACGCCCGCGGATAGCAAGGAGGCGACCTAGTTCACCAGAGCTCTTCGCCAGGCGAAGATCGCCAGCTGGAAAATTGCGGGCCTTTTCCACTGCTTCTTTTAGAAAGCGTTCTGCGTCACCGTATTCGCAATTGTATGCTGCTTTTTCACCTTTAGATTCAAGCTGATCCCAGCTATCGCCAGAGGCGCTGGGCTTCAATGCCATTGTTTCTGTGGGTGTGTTGATTCTTCCGCTCGCTCTTGTGGCGGGGTTTGTTGAAGCTGTATTTGCTGCTGTGTTTGACGGCACTCGATAGGGAATCTTTATGCTGCCGCCCTGAATATCGGTAGTGCTATCAATGCTGGTGTCGCTATTTGTGGCCACTCCAGGCCCTTCGCCAGTGCTGTTTCCAGTTGTGGTGTCATTTGTAGTGTCATTAGTGGTGTCAGTCGTTGCCGGAGCGCCAGGTTCAGCTGAGCATGGTGCCATTGACCAATGAGCTGTTAGCGATAGGCTTAATGCCAACAATAGTGTTGTTGCTTGGCGCAATTGACTTTTAGAGAGATTGAAGTTGATGGCGTGTCTGTTCATAGGCTCACTAATTGGCTACCTAGCAATGATAACGTATCTGCCACCACTGCGCAAAAACTGATGCTATTTAGGGGTACTGTTAAATAGATAAGAGATACTATTTAGTGGCTTGCCGCGGGTTTAGTAGTCGAGAAAATTCAGTCTTGACAGTTTTGTTTTTTCTCTCTCGTGAATTTCGGGCCTTGTTTTTGAGCCAGGTTGTCAGTGCTTTGCCTGGTTTGCGAGCTATGCCTGCAAACCATTGCTTGGCGGGCTTTTGCTTCTCGAAATGGGTTCGGCTGTTAGCTTCGCAGGTCGAATTTTGACCGATATCGGTCAAAATTTGACCTGAACCATGCTGCGACTGACGCTTTCAGCGCTATACTCATGAAAATTTTAATGTGGGGTGCCTAGTGAGCTCAGTATTTAATAGTCCGCTGAAGCGTTTAATCTCGCCGGTACCCCTAAGTATTCCCTTGTCTCTTTGCCTTGCCTTATCTCTGTTCTTTAACAAAAGTTCGTTGCCAGTTTTGGCGGCACCGGATGTGATGACTTCTGGTGGCTCGAGTGTAAATGGCACTGCTCCCAGCGATCCTGTGGTTGTTCCGGCTGGGCCGGCAGCGCCTGGAGGTGCGGCAACTACAAGCTCGACGACGGTCGCACCAACGGCAACCGAGGCTACATCAACACCTGCTCCGGCACCAACGGCGACTTCAGGGGCAACACCAGCTCCTGCTCAGACAGAAAGTCCAGAGGCTGCACCAACTCCGGCCCAGACACCAGCACCTGTTCAGGCGCAAACATCTGCTTCAACTTCGATAGCGGCTCCGGCCAATGACCTCGCTGCCGAGATTAACAAGCTTGATGAGATGCGCATTAAAGGGCAGTGTGCTAATGCTCAAATTGAGCAGCGGCTGATGCCTATTGCTGATATGCAAAAGCAAATTGTCACCTTAGAGAGTGTTATGGGGCGGAGCAATCCCAATGTGGTAATGCTTTATCATTTGCTTGCTCGTCGCTATCAGCAGCAAGCTTATGTCACTGGTAAATTCGCCGATAGTGAGAAGCTCTACCGTTGGTTGACCGATACTGCCACGGCTCAGCAAAAAGGTTTTGATGAGCTGCTATTCGGCTCTGCCTACCTGGCAATGGCAGACGGTTATCGAATGACAAAGCGCTATGACCTTGCTCTTTCGACTTACCAGAGGGCTCTTCCTGTTTTTCTTCGAGGGAAGAAAGCTGCTCAGGTTATCATCGCTGACTACAAGACCTTTGGTGAAAGTGCTTATGAGAAGCAAGTGAAGAGTAGCTCTAACGCTAAAGTGAAGAGCCTAATTATTGCCAACAAGAATTTCATAGAGGCAATTGATAAGTCGCAGGGAAATGAGCGCTATATAGCATCACCGGTTCCAGACGCTTACTTTGGCATGGCTGTTTGCTATCTCAAGAAAGATGATTTAGTTAAGGCAAAAGAGTATTTGGCGAAAGCAAAATCTAACGGTTTGATTGTTGTTGATATCGCCAAGTTGAAAGCTGCTGCTTCTAAGAAGTCTGGTACTAAGGTACTTTCCAAGTCAGCGTCAGGTTCTAGCGTTAAGAAGACCAAGTGAAACTTCTCTTGCTATTCCACAGACAATTTTGCTTAGACGGCGGCTAAAATTTAAATCCCCAGCTTTTTCAAAAAGTCTTGGGCGGCAGGGTGGCTCTTAATGCGATCTGTAATGCCGCGCATATCTTTGTTGATATTTTGATTATTCATGCCATACAGCGAGTAGGCAATCAGTTCGTGTACATCGGTAAGATAATCTTGAGCGACGCTATCGAGAACCGGGCGTACGTTGGCTAGGCGGGTTATGCACCACTCCGTATCTTCGACACTGCTGTTAGAGGCTTTGAAGCCTTTCATCATCTCGATTTCTACGACTATTTCTTGACTAATTTTCGGACTATAAAAACGCAATCCGACAAGGGCTCGTTCTGCTCCCGCTGGAGGAGTGGCACCACTAGTAGTGACTGCGATTTCGCCCAGTGGCAGTACTGATGAGTCGCTGCTTGATGTTGTCGTTGACTCAGTTGTTATCGGAACTATTTTGTATCCAGTTAAACCCTTGAAATAGTTCTGGCTGAAGCCGTGATCTTCCAGCACGCGCCGGATGATTTGACCCCGTTGGCCTGGCGGTGCATTGATCACACGGCCGGGAATGGTGTCTGGATGCTCGTGCACATATTTCTGCATGCGTTGATACGCTTCGTTTTTAAGTTTGCCCACTTCGCCACCAAGTTCATGGCTTGCGACATTGAGTAAATCGCGCACATCACCAGGTTTCTTCGTTGGCGTGTTAGCGGAAGAAGTGTTGGTGGAAGAAGCGTTGGGGAAGGGAGCGTTGGGGAAAGAAGCGTTGTCGGCAGCATAGGCTGGAGCTATCAGCAAACTTGAAGTCGGTCCATTGCTGTCACCATACTGAGTCGGTGCGCTCAGTGATCTGTATATTGACTTGAGAAGCTCGTCTTTGATCTGTGCCTTAGCCATGGTAATAGCACCAGTAGCTACTTGTTTTTGGAAAGACGATAAATTTGGTGTGCTCAAAGCTGGATAAACCAGTACGTCCTCGAGCATGTTTTCAACGGCTCCTTCAACGTCTACTCGTTTCGAGAACGCTTGGCCATCGTGGTTTTGCAATGCCATCATTAGAGATTGCAATGCGTAGAGCGGCGTTGTTGTCCAATACCAGTAGCCACCGCCGGCGACGGCGGCGAGTAAACCTACGGTTATTGCGATTGGCGCTACTTTCATCTTCAGACTAGATCCTCAGACTTGCAGCTTCAAAAAAAATACGCCCGGTTGGATTCGAACCAACGACCTCCCGCTTAGAAGGCGGGAGCTCTATCCGCTGAGCTACGGACGCATATACCAACATTTGCGAGCCTTCAGAGCAAATGCGTGGACCAAACCTTAGTCTGGAGCAAACATTATAACCTACGCCATAACCTCCTGGGTGGCTTCTATGGTTTTAGGGTGGGGGACGTATATCCAGCCCTCAAGGGCGATCAGGTCTGTTGAAATCTGCCTGGGCGGGGCTGTTTGGCTTGGATTGAGGTAGGCAATTGCTGCTCCCAGTGCGGCAATGACTGCGTCGAGGGCGTCGTCGCTGGCGAGGGCGAATTGCTCTAGATTGGGCGGTAGTGAAAGCTCTGGTAATGCTGTTGCGATTCTGTTTACAGAGCGTAACTTGTCGCTCTGGCCCGCGAGGTTGTTGTTGCCTCTGAGGCTATTGTGGCTTGTTAGGTTGCTGCGGCCACTGAGGTTGTTGAGTATCAATTGCCGCAGCTGCTTCGCCTCAGGGTCTTTGCCCTTATATTTGCGCCATGGCTGACATAGTGATTTGAGAACAGCGGCAGGATAGACCTCCATAACCGCAGGCCTGAAATGGGGCGCACCTTTGCCTGGGTTCTCTGCTCTCTGATTATCGCAGCACTGAGTACTTCCGGCGCGACCGCTACTGTTAGGGTTCTGGCGGATTGGCAAATTGCTAGCTGGGGATGAAAGCGAAATGCCCGCTGTGGTTGCAAATGGCAAGATGGCGAAGCCCTCTTTGTGCAGAGCTAGGAGTAGTTGCATTCCTTGCCAGGTCATCTTGAGCATTCCCGGATTGATTTGATGCAAGGGGCTTTGAGCCTTGGGGTCAGTGCAATTGTCTGTCAGCCTTTTAACCTCACCACCCATGATTGGCTTTGCTATTTGCACTTGGGCGAGAAGTTCTTCGAAGGGCAGGCCGCTAACGAGAGTGGCTAAGTCGACCCAACTAGGAGAGTTCGATGCCGTTTGCGAAGAATAAGCCGGATTGGTTCCCAGCAAAATCTTGGCGAAGGGGGCGGGAAAAGAGAAGGGGAAGTCAAGGCCGATAATCCAGTCTGAAAGTCCGCTGCATTCAGCCTTGGCGAGTTCGTCTTGGTGGCAAAGAGGCCGGTTGACTGATGAGTTATTAGGACCAAGCAAATTTTCAAGACCAAGTAAATTATCAACAAGGCGGTCCGAGCCGACGTTCTCCAGGCTGTCAATGTACAAAATCGAAGATTCAAGTCGACCCCTGGCAATCCAGGTGGCGTTTGGTTGCTTCATGGCTGCGCTGTAGTCGCATCCGACTATATTGGCAGGGCTTGTTTTATCTCCTGGCAACCGGGGCTTAACCTCAAAAAACATAGATATTGTAGAAGCCCTTATACTATAGGGGTCCTTTACTTTTGAAGCGCCTAAGCGGTCAGCGGTAATCAGTGCCAGAACCAGAGCTAACTAAATACGCCAATGCTGTCGGGCTCGTTTACGACCTGAGCTTGCCTGTGCGTTATCCGCTAGCCGCTGTTTGGCAAGTCGATGGCGAAACTGTTGTTACTTGCGCTCATTCAGTCATTCTTTACACTGAAATTCTCAAGGCTTTGCGGGTGCGCTTTCCTAGCAGTGGACGTGAATACTCAATTAAGTCAGTGGTTTTCCACCCTAAAGTTGATAAGGCCGTGCTCAAGACTATGGCTAAGCACGGTCTTACTGATCCAGTAAACGGCTTGCCACTGCAAAAACACAATGTCGCATTGTTGAAACTATCGCCTAGTGCCAATGAGCTTTCGGCCGATGAGATCAAAGAAATCAATGATTCCTTTGAGCGCTTCTTGCCCGAGCATGAAGCAGGGCTCGGTGGCAGCTTGGCTGAAATTGAGTTGCCGCTAGTGGTGCAAACAATCACCAATGCGCGTAAAGTCGGCACTGTCTCGATACTCGATGAGCGCAACCGTGTTGTCGGCAAGCTGTTTTGTCAGAACGGGCGCGCCACTCATGCTTACTATCACAATCTCGTTAATGAGATGGCGATTTATCAAATTATCATGCACAAGCTCAACGGCAGCTTCTACTTCACTTCAGAAGAAGAGCCTGGTTGGACCACTGTGACCGAAATATCTCGGCCGATCGACATGCTTTTAATCGAGTCTTTGCGGCGCACAGACGAGATGGAAAAAATGGTGTCTATTGTAGGTGGCCCCTCTAGTTTGTTTATTAGAGTGACTCCCCAACCTAATTTCGACATACTGCCACCAGATTCAAGAGAAGCGACAAAGCTGATTTGGCCGTACTTAGATGGTGGCACTCCCCTTGGGCTGATGTGGCAAGTGGCCGGATTAGACGATTATTCTATTTATGCTGCCATGCAAGAGCTGGTTAAGACTCGCCAGGTAAGCTACTTTGAAGCTCCATTTCTTAAGGGTGGCGACATTGTGCCTTTGCCCCTCGGTGTGAAGACGCCGCTTTCCCCTAATGACCTTGTTACTGCTCTTTGGGTAGAAGATGCTTCTTTGGCACCACTTTTACGCCCTGGAACTTTACTTGGTAGCGTCAAAGATCTCGATCCCTCACATGTTTTGCATAACATTGGTTTGCCCTTTGAAGCGGCTGGCTGTCCGATTTTCAAAGATGGAGCTGTGATCGGCATTCACTGTGGTGCCGTGCCACCAGACCCTGCGGTGGTGGCGCCTGATGGTGGCTTCCATCAGATGATTTGGGTGGAGCAGGTAATTGAATGTTTGAAGAATAATGGTGAGAATACCCTGGCCCGGAAGCTTACTCTCTCTGGTTCTGGTGACGAAACAGAAGTTTCTGGACGCTTCGGTGGATGCCGGCAGGTTGCTCGCATTCAGTGTCCCAAGTGCGGCCGCTCATCTATGGATGAGCCTAATTTCTGCAAAGGTTGTGGACAAAGATTGATTCAAGATTCAGACTACAAGGGCCCGATTGCCAAGAAAACCAAGGCCCAGACCAGGGCTAAAACCAGGCTGGTAGGGAAGACTCGAACCCGCACTGGACCCCAGATCATTCGCCCGGTTACGAACGCTAAAACATACAATCCGGTATTGCTAGCTGTCTCCCTAGTGCTTATTTTTGCCGGGGGTGGTGCGGCCGCCCTGGCAATGATTCCTAAGCCCAATATTATCGATACCAGCCCTGTGGTGCTGCCCAGTCAGAGTCAGACGTGGTTTACCCCCACACTAGCCGAATTTACATCGGGGCCAGTGGTGATGCACGACAAGAACTTTGTCTTTACCGGACGTGCCAAATTTGGTGTCGATGTCTTAGCTAAGCAGTCATTCTATATGTATGCTTTTTTGGTGCAGAATTCGGGCAAAGTTATACTTCATAGCCCAGCTTCTGCCGCCAATGATGTGGTTCTTGATGCTGGTACCCGTTACATACTTGTCGGGGATGGTTTAGAAAAGATTCCACTAGCTAAGGCGGTTACAGCCTTTGGTTGTGACAATAGTGACGGTTCAGAAAAAATACTGCTTGTGGCTAGTGGTATGAAAAGTGACTTGCTCACAATGAGCGATCCTGCCGCTCAAGAGAAAGCGATTGAGCAGTTTGTAAACCGTTCGCTCCAGCTTTTGAGCTGTGACGAAAGTGGCAACGGTGTTGTTGTCGACTCCAAGGAGCTAGGTGCGCACTTCTTTGACGACAGTAAGCCCAAGAATGGCACATTTGGCTCAAGTGGTTTGATGGGCAGCAATGTCTACATTACCCAGGTAGACGTAAGACACAAGAAAGACCCGGCCCTGGATAATCAAATTCCAAGCAATATTACCCCGACTAACATTGCCCCGCCCGATTCCGCGCCGACCAATGCCAGCCAAACCAACGCCAGCCAAACCAATGCCACCCAAACAAATGACACTCCAACCAGCGTTGCGCCGACCAATCAGCCGTAGCTTTCCGACAAGAATTTCAGTCCAGAATATTTAGTCCAGAACAATTAGAATGAATTGCCCCCTAATTTGATATTGATTGCCGTAGGGCAAGAGTAATCAGGAAACCCAGTAAATTCGTAGAGAGAGGAGAAGAACATGAAAGCGCTTGAGCTAATCAGAAAATCTTGCGCAGTTTCGCTGGCTGTGGCACTCGGTGTGGCTTTTTCGACCGGTGCGTATGCCCAGGAACAGAGCGGAGCTAAAGGTCTCTTCTTTGAGCAGCTGGAAAAACCAACTGAGTCGCTAAACACTGGCCTGCGCTACTGGATCGAATTGAAGCGTGGTAACAACGTTACCCGAGTCAGTAATAAATTCCAGTTCAAGACCAACGATAGTATTCGTTTTCACGTTCGCTCCAACATTGACGGCTATGCCTATATCTTGCTGTCTAGCGGCAGCCGCGGCGAGCAGAGTGTGCTCTTCCCAGATAGCAGAGCAGCTGAAAACAACAAAGTAGATAGAGGCAAAGATTATGCTTTGCCATCGGATGGCTACTTAACTTTTGACGAAAATCCTGGTCTTGAAAAGCTTACGCTGTTGCTTTCACGCTCACCAATGGACGCACAAGCCTATCTTGCCAAGCCACAAAAAGAAGTGACTATGATTGCCTCGGCTCAAACTGGTAGTAAAGACCTCGTTCCAGCTCGAATCTATGTTTCGTATAACGCTCCTCGAGTTGAGGCTCCTGTCTTCTTACCTGCCACTACTAAGCCTGAGAAAGTGGCTAAAGTAGAGAAAGTCGAGAAGACTGTCAAAGTCAGTCATACCAAAGTTACTCAACCGGCAAAGAGCGAACATACTGAAAAAGTTGCCCAGTCGCCTGCTGCCGATGATAAGCCCAAATCGGCTCGCAAAACTCCTGTAAAAGTGAAGCATGCTGTTGCCTCAAGCGGGTCTTCAGCTTCTACTTCGCCTAAAGAAGAAGAAGGAACGATCACTGTCGTCTCACAGCAATCTTCTGGAGTACTGCACGTAGATGTTGCCCTGCAGCACATCTAAGATTGGTATTTCTTTCATTGTTGATGTAATCGATTAAAGAGCGCTAAGGCTGGTCTCAAGATCTCATAAAAATCTCTGCGAAAGGAGGCTATTACAGCCTCCTTTCGTTGTATTATTTGTTTCCAACCTGCGTTAGGATTCTTTTTCCTTAACCTGGCCTTAATCGACGTTGCAGCATGATCATTTTGTTCTCGAGCAACTTTTAGTAATGCTGTTTTTGCTTTCTTGTCCCGGTTACTGATTTAGTTCTTGTTGTGTCCGCCCCCACTAAGACAGCCTTTGCGCTGAGGTTCTACCAATGCCGATGATATTTATTCTCTCGATTGGTCTCAGTCTGTTCCTTTTGATCGGTATGGTTCTAATCATGAATCCCGATCTGGTTTCGCCGAGCCTTGCAAAACGCTGGGATCGCAACCACAAATATAAGAGCCACTAAATTTTCTAAATCAGCATTGCCAAGGGTTATATTAGTTAGATCTAAATGGATCTATCTGTAATGTATTAGTTTTGCGCCTTCAGTTGTTCATATAATATGTTGACAACGGGAGGGCAATTCAATGCAAGCGACAGCTGGGTTTTTCATTATCGATTTTGTTTTGCGCCCATTCCTCAAGATCTATCAAAAGATGCCATTTTTGATCTTTTTGATTTTGTTGGTGGTGTATGGCCTGATCGCCTACTTGGTCTGGAAGTCGGCATTCAAGGCAGAGCAACAGTATTGAGCTGATTGGACGATTTAAATATGATTTCAAAACTCGACCGATATCGGTCGAGTTTTTGTCTTTGTAGCTGAGAATTTTGACCGATATCGGTCGAGTTTTTGTCTTTGAAGCTGAGAATTTTGACCGATATCGGTCAAGTTTTTGTCTTCAGCTAGTGGCCGTCGCCGGGATGAACAGTCGCCAGTTCCACTTTGATTTTGTCGCTTTCCACTTGCACAATGCCGACATATTGTTCGATGAAGTTCTTTACTTGGCCGGGGCCAACTTCGCCATCGATGGTGTAAGTGCCTTGATCGAGCGGTTTACTGTCAAAGTCGAAGGTCTGGTATTTGATGGTTACATCTTTGATTGGTACGTTGTTGTAGTTGGCTACGCGTATCCAACAGACTGGGCAGTTGATTACCCATAGCCCAGAAACGTGCCAGTCGACAAGTTCGACCCGAGTATTTTGCGTTAGTGTGTCGTCGCCTGGTTCTGGTGTGCAAGCGGTTACGGTCACTGAGAAAGTAAGAAGTGAAGCCAGTAACAGCAGAAAACTGCAGAAAAATGAGCTGCCAATCAACAGCTTAGAACGGAACTGATATCGCCCGACAAGGGTGCCATAGATAGCGGCTAATGACATAAAGTCGCTCAGCTTCCTCTATCTTCTAGTTATACAGAGCTGGAATTAGCTCCACGCCTGGCATGTTCTGCGCTATGCCCAGAAGAATGAGCAAGGCAAATACCAAGAACATTGCGAAAAATGCTGGTTCGCCGTCGGATAACATTGCAGGGGGTGCTCGGGTGAAGGTAATGATATAAGCTGATTATACCAGTTGTAAGTGGGGATGCTCTAAACGTGCGCTTATCGAAATTCAAACCAGCCCTTGGGTTAGCGAATGCTCACCTAATGACACTGGCTCCCTTGGCTATGCGTCGAACTTTTCCCTTGACCGATTGCGCTGGCGAAAAGCTCGTCATTGATGTTGATCCGGCTGCATCGGTATCTCGCTCCGATTCTCGAAACCCGCAGACAGTGCCGCTTAAGCCCGAGCGCAATCAAGTGGTTGTGGTCTTGCACCGCCCGGAGCATTTGGCTAAGAAGAACAAAAATTACGTCCCTCTCACCAAAAACTTGTCTCAAAATCTTGTCTTGATCGTGCATGGTCTGGAAGGTTCCGTTGAATCAAGTTATGTAAAAGGTGTTTGTGAGAAAGCTTTGAACATTGGTTTTAGCGTTTGTCGCATCAATTTGCGCAATTGTGGAGATACGCTTCATCTCGCTCGTGGTCTCTATAACGCTGGTATGAGTGAGGATATTGTGGCGGTTGCCGCCGATTTGAAAAAGCGATTTGGCTTTGAAAAGATTTTTCTCAGTGGTTTTTCTCTGGGGGGCAATATTGTTCTCAAAGCAGCTGGTGAGCAGGGGCTTGCTGGTGCTGGGCAAACTGGTGGAGCTGTTGAAAAGGCGTGCTCTACTGGCGAGAAAATTTCTCTTAACCCATCTCATTTGATTGATGCGGTCTGTGCTGTCTGCCCGCCGGTTGAACTTGATCAGTGTGTTACAACCATTGAACGTGGCGAAAATTGGCTCTATGAGCATGGATTTCTCCTTAGTCTCAAAGAAAAAGTGAGAGCGAAGAATCGCTTGTTTCCGGGACGGTACGACGTTGAGATTTTGCCGTCAATTAGTTCGCTTCGCGGTTTTGATAATGCTTTCACTGCCCCGGATGCTGGTTACGCCGATGCCGCTGCTTACTATTTTGGCGCTTCTGCCTTAAGGGTTGTCTCCTCAATCAATATTCCTGCTTTGGTTGTGGCAGCTGTTGATGACCCCTTGGTGCCTATTTCGAGCTTCGCAGGGAAAGAAATTGCTGAGAATGATAACGTTACTTTACTCACGCCAAAGAACGGTGGTCATGTTGCTTTTGTTAGTGCCAGTGATATTTATCTGAGTGACCTGGCCAAGTCACTAGAGGCAGAGCATCTTTCTGCCAAGCCCGGCAAATCACAGCTACGTGATCGATTTTGGAGTGAGTGGCAGGTTGTCACCTTCTTTTTGTCACATGCTCTTTCGATCGAAACCAAGCACTACTAGTAGTATCGTCTCTCATTTTCTCTTCTGTTCAGGTTAGGACAGAGATGTAGGATCGGAAGATACTCTCCGTATATCTAAAATGTTGGAACTTTATAGACTAATAAGAGTCTTCTTGAGTTTTGCTAGTCAACGTGGCAAAATGTAGTTGTCTGAGGGGTCTTGGCGACCCGCAGGCATCAGGCAAAAATCGCTCAAAACGCCACTGTCTGATAACTTTGCCGAGTTTACGACGCCACTAGTATCAGAAGATGTTTGTGGTAGAGCGTGATTATTTAAGTCGTCAAGTAGGTTACTAGTTTTAAAGGGTTTCTAGGAGGTTCGTTGTGATCAAGAAAGTTATGAGTTTGGCAATAGCTGCTCTAGCTGTTGCAGCAGTTGCTGCCCCAGCTTTCGCTGCTGACGATAATATGGACAAAGTTGTCCAAGGCGCTCTTCTTCCTACAAGAGTTGGTGGCGTTGCTGCTGGCGTTGTAGTCGGAACACCGATTGCGATTGTTCGCCAATCAGTAAAAGGTTACAAAGATTTGACCGAGAAATGTGCTGACAAAATCGGCGGCAAAGATTGCGGTCCAGCTTGCTTGCTAGTTTCAGTCGTAACATTGCCAGCTGGCCTTGTATACGGTGGCGCTACTGGTACCTACTACGGTATGAAAAATGGCATTATGGATGGTTTCCAAACACCATTCCATCCAGATTCATTCAGCGTTAACAAACTGGAAGAGTAATAATTTGGCCATTGCCCAGGCAATCGCTTAAATTTCGCTAGATAAATAGAACTCGCGGCCTGCAAGTAAGTTTGCTCCGCGAGTTCTTCTTTATAATGGGCAGAGTAATCAAATCCTAAAGACTGGTAATTATGGCTGATCTGGATAATGCTGATTTACAGCAGTGGCTGACTAGAATTGCTGGGGCGAAAAGTCGCAGCCAAATTCTTTCAATTATGGAAGAGTTTCGCGTTTTGCCCTGGAACGACGACCAGTGTTCGGCTGCTGCTAAGTTATACATGCGTTTGCTTTTAGCCTTGCCGGATGACGGCTCAGGAGCCGTGGTGCCGGCTTCAACTGGTGGCAAGCAATAGAAGTTCGTGACTGCTGGCTACCATAGAGCAGCATGGAGCCTCACCGAGAAATTATATTTCTGCCTCTAGTGCGCAGAGAGCTGGTTGAGAATGATGTTAGCTTTTTGCTCGTGTTTTGATGCTTCTTCGTTGCGGCCAAGTGACTTGAGGACGTTAGAGTATTCCGCTAAGGTTTTGCCCAGAATGTGATCGTCTGGACTTTTCGTCTTTTCTCTGATGGCAATAAGTTCACGCAAGGTCGGCTCCGCATTTTGTAAGCGGTTTGCCTTGATGTAAAGTTCGCTCAAAGTTTCTAAGGTATTCTCCAGCGTTTGTTCAGAGGCTCTGTCGCCTTTGAGAATTCTCTTGCGAAGAATGTCGCAAAGACGGTTTAGTAGTGCTTCTGCGTCTAACTCTCTGTTTTCGCTTGCTAGTTGGCGAGCCACTTGCAAAACTGTTTCTGGAGTATTATCGAGGGTGGCTTTAATGAAAGCCTCATCGTAGCCGGGAGTCGCTGATGGTGACTCTAGTGGCATGGTTTGTGTTGGTATGTCTTCGTGGTCTCGTATTGGCCGCATGGCCACGGGCTCTCTTGTGCGTAGAGTGGCGTTGGGTAAGTCAGCAATGGTAGTCATTGTCGAGCGTTGTTCTGGAAGCGCTGGTGTAATTGTACCCAGTATCGTCGGTGGTGGCATATCCGGTTCAATAGGCTTGGTGTTCAGCTCTTCTTTTGCTGCTAATTTTGCTGCTAATTTCGCTTCTGGTTTTGTCTCTAATTTTGCTTCTAATTTTGTTTCGGCTTTCGCTTCTTGCCTTGGGTCTAATTTTACTTCGCTTCTATCTTTATATTTATCTCTCTCTCGTTCTCGTTGAGTTAGGGCCTGGTTGGCTCTTTTACTGTCTGTGTTGTTGATGGCTGCAAGGGCCGCCTGTAGCTTTTCGCGCAGTTGTGATGTGTTCTTTATTCTCAGGGCTTCAGATAGCTCGATAAAGGCACCTTCTGCCTCGCCCTTGGCCAAGCATTGATCGGCTATGGTCATTCGGTCTTCAATACTGGTTGGATCCTGACCGTTCTCGCGCATGATGGCAGAAACATTTTTGCGAATAGCGGCCTGACTTGGATCTAGGTAGAGCGCGGCACGAAATTGTTTCAGTGCTTCTTCGGGATGGCGCATAGCTAGCTCGAGTCCATAATTGTTGTGGGCAATTACTAGATTGTCTTTAGCGTGGGCATAGTTGGGTGAAATTTCCAGAAGCCGCTCGAATGTTTTGATGGCACTAGCAAAATGTTTTAGGTTGATTTCGTGCACCGCTGTATTATTAAGATGCGCTAGTTCAGTCGATGTATAATGTGTTTCGCTTATATCACTAGATTTAGTATCAGTGGCTGTCTTAGTCTCAGCGCTAGTCTTAGTCTCCGCACTAGATTTAGTCTCAGCACTAGATTTGGTATCAGTAATTGTCTTATTTTCATTGCCAGATTTAGTATCAGCAATTGTCTTATTTTCCCCAGCTGATTTATTAGCATCAACCTTGCTCACATCGCGGGCGTCGCGAATAGTAATTTGTGGTTGGCTGTTGGCTGAGTAAGTGTATTTTGCTGCTTGTTTGTTCATCTCCGGATTGATGGTTATGGCATAGTTGTAGTCGGCCATAGCACCTTGCATGTCATTGAGAGCAAATCGCAATGAGCTTCTTTCGGCAAAGGCTTGGTAGCTTCGTGGAGCAAGCTCAACTGCCCTATCGATATCTTTGGCTGCGCCTCTTAAGTCGGCTAAGCGGCGGCGCACAGCGGCTCTCGAAATAAGTGCGGGAACACTGTTGGCGTTAAGTTCAAGGGCATGATCGAGGTCGTCTTGGGCGCCATGATAGTCGCCAATCATGCGCTTGACGCTGGCTCTACCGACCCATGACTCGGCATTTTCTGGATGGGCCTCGATCTCCGTGCTCCAAATATTTACAGCGCTTGCTAGATCGTGGTCTTGAATTTTCTTTTCTGCTTCTTTTGCCGCTCTGATCACAGAGCTTGGTGCCGCAGAGAAATTGGCAAAGGATTTTGTCAGGGCGGGCTTTGTGGCAACAGGTCTGGTGGCAACAGGTCTAGTGGTAACAGGTCTAGTGGTAACAGGTCTAGTGGTAACAGGTCTGGTTGCAACAGGCTTTGTCATTGCCTGCTTGCTTGCTTGTGCTTTAGTGCCTGCAGCTTTAGTCAATTCAGGCTGTTGCTCGGCCACTTCTATTTGTGGCACTGCCGGTTTTTGTTGGCTCTTGGAAACTGTCGCGCTTTTCTGCGAGGTCGCCATTGGCTGTTGTTCGGAAGCCTTGATTGGATTTATTGTTTTGATTTCTTTGACTAAAGACTGTTCCAGTGGAAGAGCTGGCGTTGCCACTGGTTGGCCAGGAGAGTTGATCCCAGATTCAACGGGAGGCTTAACGAGAGATTTAGCTGGAGGCTTAACGGGAAGCTTAACGAGAGATTTAGCTGGAGGCTTAACGGGAAGCTTAGCGAGAGACTTAGCTGGAGGTTTAACGGGAGACTTAGCCAGGGGCTTAGCTAAAGGCTTATTTGAAAGTTTGGGGCCGGGCAGAAATAGTGGCCGGGTGGTAGAGCGTGAATCGGTTGGAGAGCTTGCATGGGTTGGAGAACTCGCCGATGCCGGAAGAGGCATTGGCATCGGTGTGTATGAAGTCAAACCGGCTGCGTCTTTGTCCGCAGAGCCTTGGGCCCAAGCATTTTGCCGGGCCGGTTGCAGGCAAAGTGAGACCGACATTAACGATAAGGCTGAGAATATTCTGAGCGTTCTGGTTGACGGTCTCAAATGGCCTCACTAACTGACTGACGCAATCTTTCATAGCTCCCAGCTGCTAGCAATTGTCCCTGAGATGGGCACCAATGACAAGACTAATCAGCGCTAAATATCGAGAAAGCGTTCCCGGTCTGCCGCTGTCGGCATCGGGCAGACATCATGTTTGCCAAAGACCTGGTAGCGTACTGCCGCTACGAGGTCGTAGCCCAGGTCGCGTAATGGCGCTGGCACTGCCAGAAAGAGTTTGAAGCCTCGGGCCGAACCATTTAGTTCGCCGATAATGCGCAGGGCCGCGGCTGATTTGGTGAAAACCTTCTCGTCAGAGCGACCTGGATTGCGAATCAAATAGATAGTTTTCAACAGGGTGGGATCTTTGCCGTGGCGACCGAGGATTTCGTGGGCTAGTTCGCTCTGCAATGAGGCAAAGCGGAACTGCCCAGTTGGGTCATGATTGAGTACATATTGGACAAACTTGTTGCAGAGCCCGCAGACGCCATCAAAAAGAATCAAAGATTCTGTTGACTGAAGTTTTTCGGCATTTTTGGCAGGGCTTGTGGTTTCGTTCATGGCTAAGATTCCAATGGCTATATAGACAGTATACGCAATCTTCCTCCTACCTTCACAATTGTGAGATATCCTGACAGTAGGGTTTGCTTTGCGGTTGACTGGTTGCTTCTGTTTTAGTTCCAGTTATAAGTGTGGTTTTAGTTTAAGGTCCTCATATAAATGTCTCTTTCTCGCATTCTGTTAGTTGATGATGATGACAATATCCGCACCATTGCTGAATTGTCTCTAGAAGATGATTTTCAAGTCGACATCGCCTCTTCTGGCCAGGAGGCCATTGATATCGCCATGGTGCGGCCCCCAGATTTGATTCTGTTAGATGTAATGATGCCTGGTCTCGATGGTAAGGCAACCTTTGGTAAATTCAAAGAAATTCCTTCACTTGCCGCCATACCCGTGGTATTTATGACCGCTAAAGTCTTAACCCACGAAATTGATTTCTACCTTGAGCTTGGCGCTGCAGGCGTAATTTCTAAACCATTTGACCCTATGACTCTAGCTGAGGAAGTGCAAACTATATGGGCTCATTCCAGGGTCTAAGAGAGTTTGTGAGGAATTTGCCTAAGGGCAAAGCTCTGATCACATTTATCGCCACCTTCATTGTGGTCTGCACCATCAGTATTCTTTGCTATCGCCTTACTCTAGAAGTAATCGATGCCGGTCAGTGGGTTGGGCACACTCACCGAGTTCTCAGCGAAATTCACGAGTCTATTTCGGCTGTGCGCGAGATGGAAGGAGCCCAACGTGGCTATATCATCACTGGTGTGGATGAATTCGCTCATAGCTACGAATTGGCGAAAGAGAAAGTGCGCATGCACATCCGCAATTTGAAGAGTTCGGTGATGGATGTTACTGTCAAAGAGCAGCAGTTGCCTGAGCTGGAGCGGCTCATTGAAGCTCGCATTGACCGAGCTCAAGAAGTGCTTGAAACTCGCAAAGATGACGGTTTTTCTGCGGCAGAGAAGCAAATTGCTCAGAATATTGGCGCCCGCATGACGAATGAGATTAAGAGCACCCTTGATCGTATGGAAGATCATGAGACCGAGCTATTGGCTGCTCGTTACGAAAAGCTTACCCAGAGCACTGAAGTGACCATTTCGGCTCTGGCTATTCTTGGTGCTTTAGCCACGACATTATTGTGTCTGTCCTTTTATTCGACAAATTTGTATATCATGGAGCGCCGGCGCTCAGAAGAAGAAACCAGTCGCTATGCTGCCGAGTTGGCCATTTCAAAAGCAAGGCTGGATGCCATTTTAGCAAGTATGGGTGATGGCCTTTATCAAATTGATATTCAGGGCCGTATTGTCTTCATCAATCCTGCTTGTGAGGCAATTACTGGCTATAGCCAAAGCGAATTGCTAGGACGCAACCTGCGTGATTTAATCGCCGATAGAAGACAGGAAGAGACTGGCAGCCATTCTGTCATTATTGATCCTAATCCCAGCCGGGGTTTGTTTTCGGTGATTGAAAATGGTGGCACTTTTGAATCGATTGATCAAAACTTTATTGGTAAAGACGGCAGGCTTGTGCCGGTGCACTACGTATCAAGTCCGCTAGAGCGAGATGGCGTTGTGGTTGGCGCTGTGGTAACTTTCCGCGACGTCACTATGCGCAAAGAAGCAGAGAAGCGTGTGGCTGAATTTTATTCCACCGTTTCTCACGAGCTGCGCTCCCCGCTCACTTCTATTCGCGGAGCCCTGGGCTTGATGGAAGGCGGTCGGGCTGGAGAAATGCCGGCTCGGGCCATGCGCCTGGTTGGTATTGCTAAAGAAGAGTGTGATCGTCTGATTAGATTGATTAACGATATTCTTGATATTCGCAAAATTGAGGTTGGCAAACTCAGCCTCTTTCTTAAAAAAGAGAAGCTTGATGAAATTATTGCCGCCACTGTGGATGGTATCAAACCTATGGCCGCTGAAGCGCGGGTTAAGTTCAAGCTTAATTATGTTGATCCAGAACTCTCAGTCTTCTGTGATCGCGATCGCATAATTCAGGTGCTCAATAATTTGATTGGCAATGCTGTCAAATTTTCTAGTGAAGACCAGATTGTCACTCTCAGTGCTAGTGAGGTACAGCGTGAGGTGGAAGGTGAGAAGAGAACCTTTGCCCGGGTGGAAGTGAAAGACTGTGGCCCTGGTATCGCCGAAGATGAGCGCGATAAGCTCTTTAATCTATTTCAACAGGTCGATTCTTCCGATAGTCGGCCCAAGGGTGGTACTGGGCTTGGCTTGGCCATCAGTAAGGCCCTAGTGGAGCAGCATAACGGTAGAATTGGCTTTGACTCAATAGTTGGTGAGGGCGGTGGCAGTACTTTCTGGTTCGAACTTGAGGTATACGAATTGAAGAAAGACTTGAAAGAGAAAGTAGCTAAGTTGGCAGCTCGATTTACGGAAGAGTTGCCCGAGCGCATCGAATATCTGCTCGATTGTTTGAAAAATTACGAGACTAGCTGCGAAGAGTCTCGGGAAAAGAATTTGGATGGCGTGGGCGAGTTAGCGGCAAGTAAGCTAGCCGAAGCCCGCACTGTCGCTCACAAGCTCTCAGGCAGTGCTGGTTCTTATGGTTTAGCCGAGGTCGGGAATATCATGCTCAGCATCGAGAAGAAACTTGAAGCGTTGATGGAGGCTTTCGATCCCCGGGTTGTTAGCGAGCTTAAGCGCGACCTTGAGCAACTCGTTCTTGTCGGTAAAAAAGGGTTTTAAAAAATGGCTAAAATTCTAGTTGCTGAAGATGATCACCATGTCTCGGATTTGGTCAAAGTTTGCCTGGAGCACGAGCGCTATCTGGTTGAGGTGGTTGATACCGGTGCCAATGCCATTTCTCACTTGCGCATCTACCCCTATGACTTGGTTATTTTAGATTGGATGCTGCCGGACATGACCGGGGTGGAAGTTTGCCGGCAGTTCCGCGCCCATGGTGGCTCTGCGGTGGTTTTGATGATGACCGCCAAAGGCAGTGTTGATAATAAGGCCGAGGGGCTTGATGCTGGATGCGACGACTATATTGTTAAACCGGTTCATCCCACCGAGCTTTTGGCTCGCGTTCGCGCTCTCCTGCGCCGGCCAAAAGCCGTTCTACCTAAGGTATTGAGCTTGGCGGCCCTTGAGCTCAATTCGCAAACCCATGAGGTCAAGCTGCACGGCCAGGGCATTCACTTGACCCCCAAAGAGTATGCCATTTTAGAGTTACTGATGAAGCATCCCAATCAAAGCTTTACTATGGAAGCTATTCTTGATCGCCTTTGGGGCGCTGATGACGGTGCCTCCATTGACGCTGTGCGCACCCATATGAAGACCTTGAGACGTAAGTTGGATGAAAGCGACCGGGCTACTGGGCAAAAGAGCAAAGACTCAGTGATCAAAACCAAGCGTGGACTGGGCTATAGCATTTACTCTGAGTGAAAATAAGTTTGGTTACTGATTTCTTGAAGCTCTGAATGATACTACTGGTGTGCCACTGGCTTTTGATGAATTCATAGCATCTTTAGCCGCAGAGAGCATCATACCCAGGTCTTGGCAGTCTTCGGGAATACCAGTGACACCAAAGGCGATGGCGAGGTTGCGGCTATCGAGTTCATTGCCTAGTTTCTCGTCCCAGAGCACTTCTGTTACTCGCTTAGCCACCATGGTGGCCGCTTGCACACCAGTGTAGGGGAGCATTAGTAAAAATCCAAATGTTTCGAAGTGAGCCAGTTGGTCGATATTTCGCTTTACCAAATTGATGCGGCGGGCCGCCTCTTTGATCATATTTAGTGGTAGTGGCTCAAGGCCTGCTGGTGTGCGCACGCGCATCTCAAAAATCAATAAGCAGAAGGGGGCACCAGTGTGTTCCCACCTGAAATATTCTTGCTCAAGAAAATAGAGGATGACAGGATAATTTATCAGTCCTGTTTCTTGCCGCATCATATTCTTCATGCCAGCGTCAATAGCCGACCGGTCTACACCCATTGCCTCTAGTGGCTGTTGCTTGATCTGGGTTGGTTTATCTGTAAGGGCAACCAGGTCGCAAACTAGTAAGTTGTAGATTAGTGGAATCCATTCCACTTTATTGAAAGGCATTTTGCGCAAGAGCTCAAATAGTGTGCTCTGGTTGTCGATGATCTGATAGAACTGTTTCTGTTGATCAATACTAAGGTTGGCTCCGCGAGACACTTTTTCTTCAAATTGTGCTTCGGTTAAGTGCGGATGCTTGCGGATGAAGTAGGAGTTTATGGTCACTCCATTTTTCATCAAAACTTGATACTGCTCTACCAGGGGCCCTGATTCGGCGATGAGAAGCTCTATTGAGCGGCTGATTGTGCGCTCGTTTGAGCGGTCGTTGGGATAGAAAGAAAACTTGCCTTTACTCCAGGTCAATAGCTCCATTATGGCCGCTTCGCCTTTGCATTCAGGGGAGGAGGCATGCAGCGGCTGGCCGTTTTCAAAGAAAACGTCAATTAATTCGTCTTGCTGGGTGACGCTAAGCAAGCCGGTCATTTTGCTGATTAAAATCGACTGCAGCACATGGGGCGCAGTCATATTGAGGAGATCGCCTTCGAGAGTGGCGTGCCTCGGCATTTCCTGGCTTTCGGTGAAGGCTGCTCTGGGTACAGGAATGTCGCTAGAAGGAGCCGAAACTGTGGGGATATTGCTGGCTGTGGCGCGCATGCCGCCGAATGCCTCTAATTGTTGGGCATTCATGTCAGTGTTGTCGCCCAGGCATTCGCGGGTGAGTAAGTTAGTAACTAGACCGATATCGCCCGTCTGATGGTTCCAGCGAATTTCTTTGTTTAGACCCTCGCCGATAGTAAATGTCCACTGGGGATCGCCGCCGTCCCGGTCGCACATAATCGACAGAGTGCAATCTCTGGTTGGGTTTTCGGCAATCCAGGGTAGCTCGACTGCGCGATTAAGGTTCTTCTGTGCTTCCTGTAATCCATGAAACACATCCTGATACACAGGGATTCCGTGCATTTTTGAAAGTCGGATTGGGGCGGGGGGTTGCGACTTTTGGGGTCTGAACATCGTGCGCTACCGGTTTGTGTGGCGTAGATATACTAATTTCCTGGTAATGCATAGTTTATTCCCCGTTGTTGCTGTTTTGCACGTTGGTTTTGAATCAATATTGATAGCCATTTGCTTTAGCCTTGGTCTGATAATAGTGCTAAGTCGGTGCTGAAGTGGGCATGAAATTAATATTGGCTCAATCTAGCCACGAATTCGCCAGTGATTTCAGGTACGACTTAATGGAAGCTATTGAGAAAAATTTGGACACGGCCACTGCGGAGCCGATAATCGCCACCGGCTGTGCCGATGCTGGGCGCAGCACTATGGCGGTTCATCTCAGCGCTGCGGGCCTAGAGATGACCATCGACACGGCCGTTGATCATAGCCTTGAGATGGTATGTTTGGGCGCCAAGCTTGAGCTAACTACCCAGATGCTGTCTGATACATCGCGACGCTTAGAAGCGGCCCTGCTGAGGATCGGTCAGCTAGAAGCTGAGCTAAGTGCTAGCCTAAACCAAGTTGCTGCAGTTGCCAGTCAAGTAAAAGGGTGAATTCTTAGTGGCGCAGTCTTTCATTTTTATCAATTATGAACAGGCTCTGCGATTTGGCCATGTCGCTTGGGGTTTTGCTCTGTCTGATGGAAATACATACTGTTGGGGCTCTTCCGACCATTTATTGCGTCGGCCAATGACTGACATAGTTGCCCTGGCGAAGTATTCACATGTACCGCCCGGTGGAGATATTGATTTTTGGTGTGAGCAGGGCAGTTTTGAGCAGATGTTAGAGAGTATGTCGCAGGGGCACCATATTCAGCACCAAGAAATTCGCTATCACATCAACTATCATTCTTATAAAAAGCTACATCATGATGGTGGCAATCCAGAGCGTGCCTTGCAAGAGTTAGAGTTAATCAAGGCCGGTGGTTGGTCATTGCTAACTAATAATTGTATTGACCAAACTTATAGGCTTCTGGATGCTTATGGTTCGGCTTCTGCTTTGGTTGACCCGAAGCTGCGCTTTCGCTCTAAGAGATTATATGGTGGGCAAGAGGTTAAGCGCCTGAGCACATTACTTCCACGAAAATGGTTTGCTGCGGCCCGCGGGGAGGCGTTCTCCCTTGAACAGTATAAACTCAGGGCAAAGATTTCTGGTAGTACTAGCGCCTGTCACAATAGGCAGTCACAAGATAGAAATTCTGAAACAATAGGTTCTAATGAACAAGACCCTAGTGAACAGTCTAATGAAAAAGAGGCGCCGGAATTAAGCATAAGAGCAGCAAGTGGAGGCAAATTGTAGGCTGAAATGGCAAAGATTTTGTTAGTAGAAGATGATACCAATCTGGCGTTTCTAGTTAAAATGCAGCTAGAGCAAGGTCGCCACCTTGTCGATCATGTTGATACCGGACTTACTGCAATTAGCCAGCTGCGGATGACAAGCTATGAACTTGTCATTCTTGATTGGATGCTACCTGACATTTCAGGGATTGACATGTGCCGGCAATATCGAGGCACTGGTGGCAGAACGCCAATTTTGATGCTAACTGCGCGCGGTGCCATTGAAGATAAAGCCACGGGTCTCAATGCTGGTGCTGATGATTATCTGGTTAAGCCTTTTCACCCAGTTGAGTTAAATGCTCGGGTGCAGGCGCTTTTGCGCCGACCTCAAAGTTATGCTGGCAAGGTTTTGACGGTGCGTGATATCGAGCTAGACACCGAAGCTTGTCGGGTTTTTCGTGCCTCTCAGGAAGTCGATTTGACCTCAAAAGAGTTTAGTTTGCTTGAGTTGTTGATGCGTTATCCCAATCAGAGTTTTACTCTAGAGACTATTTTAAGTCGCGTTTGGCAGAGTGATTCTAGTGCTTCAGTTGATACTGTCCGCACCCATATGAAGACACTGCGGCGCAAGTTGGGAGATAGTGAGGAAAACGGCATCATAAGAACAAAGCGCGGAGCCGGATACAGAATTGTTGACCAGTAGCTAAAGCTCATGAAAAATTCACTTACTGCCAAAACAACAGCAATTATTTTAATTGTGGCGGCAGTATTGATTTATATCGGTACCATGACTCTGAATTTAGCTGCTGACAGGTTGGCTAATAGTTACCTCGCTTCTAAACAGTTTCAGTTGGTCGATCTCTTAGACCAGATTGTGCTTGATATGTCGCGGGCTGATGCGCAAGAACGCGAATATGTACTGACCGGTGATATCAAAACCATTGAGCAGTACAAGCTTTGCTTTGATCGTATCGATGCTTGCGTGGCTAAATTGAAAACACTGCTATCGGACAATTCTCGCTACTCAATGTTGCTTGATGAGTTAACCGATTCTATTAGTTTTCGCAAGAGTTGCGCCGAAGAAGTGATTCAAGTGCGCTCTAGTGGTGGTATGGAGAGTGCTCTTGCTCGCTCTGATAAATTCGATGAAGGCCATTTGACCAAGCACGTAGAGTGGCTAGCCAAAGAAGTCTCCGGCACAATCAATAGCGAAATGACGGCCCGCTTTAGCGAATTAGATAAGGCTAGCCTGACCACATTGATTGGCATCTCATTCATTCTAATTTCGGCGTTGCTGGCTCTACTTATAGTCATCCTTGGGGTCAATCGTTATGTCTCAGAACGGCACCGGGCTGAAGAAGCATTAAGAGCTGCCCAGCAAGCTTTGTCTGAAAGAGAAGCACGCATGCGTGCTTTAGTTGAGACCGCTCCTGATGGCATCGTCACTATTCGCTCTGACGGTACAATTGAATCTGTCAATGCTGTATTAGAAAATCTCTGTGGTGTGCCCGCCTCTGATTTGATTGGCGTAGATATCGAGCGGATTATTCCGAGCTTTCTTCTTGATGGACGTATTAGCGACCTGGCCAGCGGTCAACGCTCACCGTTCAGCGCCGGACGTGAGTTGTATGCGGTGCGACAAGATGGCAGTCACGTTCCCGTTGAGGTCTCTACTTCGACCGTTAGCCTTGGTCGTGAAGATGTTTACACTGGTATCGTTCGTGATATCACTGAACGCAAGGAAGTGGAAGAACGCGTAAAAGATTTTTATTCGATGGTCTCCCATGAGCTGCGTACGCCACTTGCTTCTATTCGTACTGCGCTTGGATTGATGGAGAGCTTTAGTGATGAGCTCAGTGATAAAACTAGGCCGGTAGTGCGTATTGCTGCTGCTGAAGCTGATCGCTTGATGCGTTTGATCAACGATATACTTGATATGCGCAAGATCGAATCGGGTAAACTTGAGCTTGCCCTCGATGCTTTTGACGCCTCTGACCTGTTACGCAAAGCTATTGAAGGTATCGATAGCTTGGCGCACCAAGCGCAGGTTACTATTGAGAATCAGGCCAATACTGCCCTCGACGTATACTGCGATGGCGACAGGATACTACAGGTGCTTTCTAACATTTTAGCTAATGCTGTCAAGTATTCGCCTAGTCCCGGTAAAGTGATTGTTGCTTGCGAGAAGAGTGGTTCTAGTTGTAAAATCTCGGTACGTGATTTCGGTCCTGGAGTGGCTAAAAATCAGGCTCATAAGCTCTTTGGCCGCTTTGAACAATTGCGTGCTAAAGACGGCAAGAATCGTGCTGGTTCAGGTTTGGGTTTGGCCATTGCTAAGGCCATAGTTGAGCAGCACGGCGGCGAGATTGGAGTTGAGCTTCCCGATGGTGGTGGGTCAATCTTCTGGTTCTCATTGCCTCTTGCTGAAGACGAAATTGAGTCGCTTGAATTGGATGAAGATGAGCTTGCCCAGCAAGCAGTTCAAACTAGTCAAAGTATTCAATCTATTAAATCTATAAATGAATAGAGCGATGAGGCCGAGCGCAATGTCTGAAGAAAGATCAGAACAAGAAGAAGCAGAACAAGAGAGTTCTGGTCGCGTTCTCTTAAGGCGTTGTCCGCAGTGCGCTGCTGAGATTTACGAAACAGTCGACAACTGCCCTCTTTGCCAAGCCGAATTGCTCGGTAGTTTTGCTATAAACCAAGATCTCATCGAAGAGAGCGTAGAAAATTTAGTTGTTCTACTGCGGGCTGAATACGATCTGAAATCGTTACGCCTGGCCCAAGACACTGATCAGCTCATGGCCAGAGCAAAAATAAGAGAAATGGTTCGTGAAGATTCAACGGCTCTAACAATATTTGAGCGCGGCGTGGTATTGCAGCATTTGCTCAACATTGTTTTTAATTCGCGAGACGAAGATACTCTTTAAGGCCCTCTGGGTCGTCTGTAATAATAGAATCAACCCCAAGCTCACATGCTCTTTTCCAGCCTTCTTTGCTGTTTACAGTCCAGGTGTTTACTGTCAGGCCGGCATCGTGAGCTACTTTGACAGTATCAGGTCGAACACAGTCAAAATCTGGATTCCAAGCCGTTGCCCCAACTGATTTGGCATAATCCCGCAGGTTGTAGATGACCGAGTCGCCCAGTAAAGCTAGCTTGTATTTAGTGGTTTTATCGTGAATTTTTTTCAGAATAAGATGGTCAAAAGAACTAATCATAATTTTGTCGGGATAGGGATAGTCTTTGAGGAGCTTGAGCAGCTCGTCGTCTATACCAGCATAGTTACCCGGGCAATTTTTGATTTCGATATTAATAGTGAGTTTTCCGTCTACAGCGTCAAGCACTTCCTTAAGCAAGGGTAGCCGTTCTTCTTTGTATTTTGCTTCGTACCAGCTGCCGCTATCAAGAGCAGATAGGTCCTTCCAGTTTGCATCTTTGACAAGGCCGGTACCATTGGTGGTGCGGTTCAGGGTATCGTCGTGAATCACTACCAATTCGCCAGATTTACAGCGGTGTATGTCTAGCTCAATGCCGTCTGCTTTGGCTGCTACGCTTTTCTTAAAGCTAGTCAGGCTATTTTCTGGACCCCAACGTTTGCCCCCACGATGGGCCACCACCAATGGAAGTTTTTGTATATGATCTTTTGCCATTAGCACGTTTCCACATTGAAATTGAGTGAGAAGAGCAAGGCCCAGGGCGATGCTGATTTTAAAAACGTATGTTTGTGCCATATCCACTACCGTATCCGCCATAGCCGCCATATCCGCCGTATCCAGTGTTGTAGCCGTTATATCCGCCCGAGTAGAGTGAATTCCCGTACATACCATTACCGTACATACCATTACCGTACATGCCATTGCCGAAATTCATGTTCATCATGCCTGAACTCATGGCACCAGCAGCCATGGTGGCAGCTGCTCCCAGGGCCTTAGCCAGTCCCTTTAAAAGGGGATGACCTTTGCTTTGGGCCGCTTGTTGTTCGTTTGTTCCGTTAGTACCGTTAGTACCACTGGTCCCGGCAGCATTTTCTGTGGCTTGACCCGTCTGCGAATATTGCGGATTATTCTGTTGGTAGCCTTGGGCCTGATAACTCTGTTGGTAGTTCTGGGTAGCAGGCTGGTAGCCCTGTGCTTGATAATTTTGAGTGGGATAGCCTTGTCCTGGCTGTAAATTCTCGGCGCTCGGCATCTGGAAAGACTGTTGTCCATATTGAGCCCCATAGCTACCCTGGCCGGTCGCCTGGCTCTGGTAATTGCTTGGATACGGTGGTGGCGTTTGAGGATACTGGCCTTGGTTTGTATTTTGGCCTTGGTTTGTATACTGGCCTTGGTTTGTATACTGACTCTGGGCAGGCTGTCCAGGATAGGTGTGGGGCTGTTGCTGATACTGGTCGGCGCTTGCCATTGGTGTGACATCGGGACTGCTGTTCTTGTTTATGTGAACAGCGTTTGTGAGAGTCTCTAGTTGTTCTTTGATACCGGTAGTGGTGTCAGGTGGTTGATTGGGGAAAACAATTCCTTCAAGGGTCTGTACCCGTTCTATCAAAGGTTTCGAGCTGTAGCTTTGGCCGATAACTTTATTTTCGAGCCATTCGACAGTACTGAGATACTGTTTCTCAAGACTGGGTGCCAGTGTCTTTTCCCAATGTACTTCCAGTGCATCGGTACGGGCGCTGAGGTCATCGTCGCTGCTAGGTTTACCGAATGCCTTTATTTCTAATTGGGTCAAGCGCTTATTGAGCGGCTGTTGTTTGAATGTTTGGTTGAGAATCAATTGTTCCAGCTCGTCAACCCTGGGATAGTCAGTGCCAGCCAGTGCAGCCGAGTCTGAGGAGCTATCTCGAGCATTATCTGCAGCATTATTTGGGGCACTAGCAGGAGCGCTACCGGCTGTTCCAGAACTAGAACTAGAACTAGAACCAGAGCTAGAGCTAGACGGCGTTGCATCGGCCTCGGCTACAACTTTTTGCAAGTCACTGACGCGACTGGCTACGTCGCCTGTCTTGGCCTCACCAAAAACCAACTTTTCTAGCCGTGCCAGGCGATCATCTTCTGTATCAGCTGGATAGGTATGCTGGAAGAAATGGTCTTCAAGCTGGGTAAGAGGTGCAGAGTCAGCCCAGGCAGCTGGCGGGAGAGAGCAGCTAATTAGCGCCAGGCTAAAAAGCGCTGCGCTAAGATGGCCAATTGTCTTGCCTTTCGCTCTCTGTCTCAGTGTTTTGCCTGTAATATTTGCTGCCATTACTCAATGTCAATTTAGATTAGATGCCGGCATGATGCCAACTGGATTCTTGCTGGCTGCCGAGTGCCTTCTGCCTGCCACCAGCTTGCAGCTTATCGGCAACGCCTTTAGCGCCGTGAATCGCTGCCGATTATAGCCGATGATGGCGCTCTCGCTTATTCCTTCAATAAACCCATGGTCATATTCGCCGCAGCGATCAAGATTAAACCTGGTTAACGTGAAGCCTGAAGCCCTAGCTCTAATTAACCTCGGGGCTTCAGTGTTATAAGCTTTCATCAGTGACTATGGTGTGGGGTATTTCTCGAATGGCTGAATCCTGGGAGGAGTTGGTTGACCGCGCCGAGCAGGCATCGACCAAAATTCAGTTTGACCAGGCCAAACAGCTGTTAGAACAAGCTCTTGTCCTGGCTGACCAATTTGAAGCGCGGGATAGTCGCTTGATTCAGAATCTCCATAAGCTTGCCGAGGCTTGCCATCGCACTGGTTGCGATGACCAGGCTGAGGGATATCTAAAGCGGGCTATCGCCGTCAATACCAGTAACTTTGGGCCTTACCATAAAAATGTGGCTGATTCGGCCAATCATTTAGCTAGCATCTATTACGAACAAAGCCGCTTCCCCGAGGCTGAAAAGCTCTGTCGCCAGATTGTCAACACCTACGAAAAGAGCCTTGGCTCGCAGCACCTGGAAGTGGGTAAGGTTTCGCAGAATCTGGCCATGATTCTGCAAGAGCAGAATAAGGTGCAGGAAGCTGAGGCTTTCTACGCAAAAGCACTGAAGATCATGCGGGAATGCGCTGGCCCATTTGATTCTGACATCATTTCTTTGCTAGAGAACTATGCCAATCTTCTGCGTTCAGCCGGCCGCATAGACGAAGCCGATCACCTGCAGGCGTGCGCCCTGGGCCGAGTCTCGGGCTCTTTGCGCTCGGTAACTAGCACCAGAATTCCTCAAGTAGATATCTAGTCGACTAAATCTTTGCCTTAGTTTGGCCCTAAAGGCCCAGTCTTGCGCGCACACACTTAAAGGCAGTGGGGCAGTTCTCTACCATTTCGCCTGCTGCCCAGCGATGGTTGCCCATCAGGTAGGAAGCCAGCTCGGCGAAGCTCTCGACTTGTCCCTGTCCGTTTCTTTGCATGAAGTAGGAGAGTCTAGATTTGTCGTCATCGGACATTTTTGCTACATCAGCGAGGTAGGCGGCTTTGAACTCGGCCGACTGAGCATAGCCATTGAGGCAGCTATCCAAGGCATGTCCGGTTTCGTGTAAAAACGTTTCTTGCATAATGGACGGGCTAATCGCCGCACCAACTTCATCAGTGCGTTCGTTGACTTTGTGCTCGGCAATGACAACTAGTCTTCCATTGCAGAGACCATCGCAGCTTTTGTCTGTGCCGCCGTTATAACCCATTCTTTCTTGATAGGCGCCGGCTGGGAATTTATCAATCATTGTCGGTGTTACGACAATCTGCACGTTACCAGCAATGAGCATTTGTTTGATGTTAGGCGGCAGGCTGTCGAACGCTGCTTGAATAGTGCTGACTGCGGTGCTACTTACTTCCGGATGACCAACTTTTGGTGTCTGAACTGTGATCTGGCCGCCTGATTGACTGCTTTGACCGGTTGAGGCATTGGGGCCAAAGGCATTGAGACTGGCGCTACCACCATTATTTATTGCCGCTCTGCCGAAATTGGTTGTACTAGTCATGCGCATCAAGCGCAAGCTTCGTCCTGCCGTAATCGACTGCGGTGAATATTTGTTAGTGTTGGCTTGCAGAGTTTTGTAAGTTTGCTCAGCTCTGGCCCGGTCACCAGCGGCATAGAACGAATGGCCCAGGTAGAGCCAGGCATCAGCGGTGCCGCCCTCCTTGGCAATTGAGTTGTGAAAATAGGTTGCTGCTTCACTGTATCGACGGGCTTGGTAGGCCTTGATACCCAGTTCGTATTGGGAGGCTGCAGCAGCATTGCTCGGTGCAATTGTCATTAAAAGGCTTGCCACAAGAGCGGCCACAGCAATTATCCGCTTTGAAGTTTTTACTGTGAAGGCCAAGCTTTTATCTGCTTTTGTCATTGCTTACGTCGCTTAAGGGATGATCTGAGAACACAGTCAGTGGCGAAAATGATAACAAAAGAGGCTCTTTGGGGCACGTGAAGATGTTGGCTGCGTTACATTTTAAGCCCGTTTTGATGGTTATTATTTAATTAGCTCAAATTGTAGGGTTTTGAGTAAAAACCGTATTGCAAAATAGAATCACGGACGGGTGCCGCGGGACTGCAATTGGAGCTTTACTGCCTCTGTTACCGGTCATCTAGGATTTGCGAATGTTTGTCAGATAATTGGCGCTTTACCTACACTGACTGTCAGCATGCGACTGCCAACCGGCGACTGCCTGCCGGTCTAAGGTGTAGACTTAGTTGACAGCAATTAATTGCTCAAAAGCAGGTCTGCTTTTTTCATCCCCTCAACTGTGAGTCACTTTGTCGCCTTCAACTTCTTCGAGTTCATCTACCTCTTCGAGTTCATCGACCTCTAAAAGCTCGACTAATTTAGTTTCGACTAATCCGGCTGATATCGAGGTCGGCTATTTGCGGGCTTATTTCACTTACTCTGTGGCCGATTCACTTAATCTCAATCTAGTGAAATCAGCCTCAGGCAAGGAATACCAGGCCGCGCAAATCAAATTAGCCGATGTGCCAGCACCAAGTTATATTCAATTTGCCGTGGCACCGCTACTAGCTCAGCTTCCCGATGCCACAATCGAGATTGGCGAAACAAGCCAAAAGGCAGAAGTTCGCCTTAAGCTCTACGACTATGGCACAGTGGCTCTGCGTTACTCTTTTCCATTTAGCGGTACCTGGCAGGAATTTACAGCCTTGTCGCGTAAAATTAAAAATTCGGAGTCGCTCAGTCAGAGTGCTCAGGCTACTTTAGCTAGTGTTACTGCCGAGATTTCGGCGGCCATTTCCACACCACATAAGGTGCTTCTCGAAGACTACTTTGTTGCTGAGGTGCAGTCGTTTAAGTCTGAAGTTACGGCCTCGCAGCTGCTGCAGGATCATCGCAGCCCGCTTGCTAGTCTTGTGGCTGGTGAAGAGCGGCCACTAGCTTTGATGGAGCAAGACGAAGTGTTGCGAGTCAACTTTAGCTACATGGAATGTGAGTTGGCAATTCTCACCTGGGATGTCGCTTTTGTCTTTGACAATCTTGAGGGCGCCAATACCGTAGACAGTATCATTGAATTTGCCAATACTCAGCTGGTGGAACTGCGCACTTACGATAGTCTGCTAGATCGCTATCTTGATGAGATTTACAAGTCAAAGGCAGAGCACATGCGCTCTAACTGGCTCCAGGGCGGCAAGGTAGCAACACGGCAAGCCGAGCGCTTGCGTTATTTATTAGTTGATGTGCGTGAGCTCTCTGATAGAGCGAGCAATGCTCTTAAAATGATTGGTGATGCTTACTATGCCAGACTTTATCGAGGACTGGCTCTGCGTTTAAGTTTGTCTGAGTGGCAGCACCAGGTTGAAACTAAGTTGACTAGTGTGGGTGAGGTCTATCGCTTTACCCATGACCAGGCAGAGCATGGCCGAAGTGAGTTTCTTGAATTTATGGTAATTGCTCTGATTTCTATTGAGATTTTGATCAATTTCTGGCATCACTAAATCAGGAGAGCTGATGTTACCGCTACGCAAGCTTGGACAGCAAGGATTGGAAGTTACAGCTCTAGGGCTTGGTTGTATGGGCATGAGCTGGCTTTACGGTACTCCTGATCAGCTTGAGTCTGTGCGCACTCTCAAGCGTGCCATTGCTCTCGGTATCAATTTTTTCGATACTGCTGAAGTTTATGGACCCTATGACAATGAGGAACTACTTGGTGAAGTGCTGCGAGGTCGGCGCGATGATCTAATTATTGCCACTAAGTTTGGTTTTGATATTTCAATGAGAGAGGTCATAGGAGTCGATAGTCATCCGCGCAATATTAAGCGTGTCTGCGAAGACTCACTCAAGCGTTTAAACACCGACTACATTGATCTCTTTTACCAACACCGGGTAGATCCAGGCATTCCCATTGAAGAAGTGGCTGGCACCATGGGCGAGTTGGTAGAGCAAGGCAAAGTGCGCTATATCGGCCTCTCTGAAGCTAGTGCTGAGAATATTAGAAAGGCTCATCGTACTTTCCCTTTGACTTGCGTGCAGAGTGAATATTCTCTTTGGGAGCGCTCTGTGGAAGAACGGGTATTGCCCACCTTAAGAGAGCTGGGCATCGGCTTTGTGCCCTATTCTCCCCTGGGTAGAGGGCTTTTAGCTGGTCAAATCAAGAATGTTGATCAGTTTGAAGAAAGTGACTACCGAAGAAATGATCCGCGTTATCAGGGCGATAATTTCAGCAAGAATTTAAAAATTGTCAACGAAGTGAAGCATCTGGCGCGGCGATACGAAGCTAGCCCGGCTCAGATGGCCCTGGCTTGGCTCTTGCAAAAGGGGCAAGATATAGTGCCCATTCCTGGCACGAAGAAGGTCAAGTATTTGGAAGAAAATGTCGAGGCCCTTGAGCTAGAATTGTCAGGGGAAGATCTAGAAGAGCTTGATGCAATTAGTCGATTGACGGCCGGAGCGAGATATGAGCCAGCCCGTATGGAACGCATTGATCAATAAGAAAATGTACTCAATGGTGCTTGCTGCCACAGCATTAGCCTTAGTATTGCCATTGTTTTGGAATGATCGGGCTTTTGCTCAGTTTGATCCCCATGAAATTGAGCGGGCTTACCAGGCCCAAGATTATGCCAAGGTTGATGCCATTGCCGAAGCCCGTCTGCAGATTGACCCTTACGATGTCAGTGCTCGCTATTACCTGGCCAGTGCGCTGCTGAAGCGCAAAAGGGGTGGGCAGGCTCTTTTGCAGTATGAGGCTTGTGCCAAATGCGGTGGCAATTCAAATCTGGCCCAGATGGCACGAAAGGCCATAGCTGCTCTGAAAATTGACGAGAGAAAGGCCAATCCTCAGTATTTTGAGAGGGTTAAAGTGGTGCCCAAAGGGGCCGCTGCTAACGGTGCCGATGGCAAAGCTGCTGGCTCCGGTTCTAGCGCTAGTAATAGTGAAGAGGACCTCGACGCCTCCACGCGCGAAGCAATTGCTTTACTGCGCAAAGACCTGGCTGATGCTATTGAAGTAAAGCGTCGGCGTCAGAGTCAAGATCTTGAATTGGTCGCAGAAGAAGAGAGCCAGGCAATTCAAGAGGCAATTGGCACACTCTCTCTTCATCGTGATGAGATGATAGAAGCGGCTCGACTCGATGCCACCGCTAAAAGAGCGAAAGTCTATCGCCTCTATAAAGAGGAGGAAGATAACATCAGCAAGGCTTACCAATCACGTATAGATGCCTTGAAGAATAGTCATAAGAAGTCCTTGAATAAGTAGTCCTTGATTAAGTAGTCCTTGAATAATTAGGTCTCCTAGAATAAGAAGTTTTCTTGACTGTCACGAGGAGCGCGTATTTATTCCTCAGTGGCTTTGGCAATTGCTAAGCCCGCTTTCACCAGACCCGGCGGTCCACCTTCATATATGAGATAGCGCGCCTCCCATTCTGGATCAAATTTTTCTTTGTAGCTTCTTAGACCCTTGTATGAAAAGAAACGGTTCAGGTGTTCGTACACTTGATGAAGAGCTTTCTCTTCAAGCGGATCTTTGGGATCATCACCGACACCGGCAAGGGCTGCCAGGCCCAGGCTGAACGACTTGAATCCTTCTGCGTGAAGTTCTTTCAGCAGCTTAGCAAAGAGGAAATCCATGGTGCTATTTGGTGCATTTTCTTTGTGACGCATCATGTCGATTGTCACTTCTCCCGGGCTATAGGATCTAATTTGATTGACGAATGCTAGTGCCTGCCCGTCTTTGTCTCGCAGCACATAGAGGTCGTTGTGCTGTAGCTCTTCTCGATTAAATTGTCCCAGGGAAAAGCCCCTCTCGCGCCGTCCCGGTAGGGCGAGCCATTGATTGGAAATTTCCTGTACTTCGTCAATCAAGGTATTAGAAAGAGGCGGTGTGTATCTGTGCAAAACAAAGCCGTCTTTTTCGAATTTTTTGATACTACTTTTGAAAGTCTTTTTGTTTATAGTTGTTAGGACGAACTTTTCTAAGTCGACTACTCCATCTTCTCCCACCTTTACGGCTTTAAAGCCAATCTGTTTGTAGATTTCAATATAGCTAGGAGTAGTTTGAAGGAATGCTACTTGCCAGCCATTGTCGTGGGCAAAAGATTTGAAGTCACTAACCAGGCTGGCAAGCTTGGCCTCGGGGGCGGTGGCATCACCCAAGACAATAGCAACACCCAGGCAGGTCTTGTAAGCGATTACTCCATCTTTGTCACTATTGAAGAAGAAAGACTTATCTGGTAGAAGCTTGAATAAGTCAAGGGCGGTGCGGCCACATTGATCAAGAATGGTGCTTGCCAATTCATGCTCAAGGGGCTGGGTGAGCAGCTTGTAGCGTATCGGACGAAAGGCGCTCAGAACCGCCGCTGTTGCCGCTAGCATTCCTGACAGTTGCAGTGACTCAAGAAACCAGTGACCAAACTTTGATTTGGCAACGAGATCTGGATTGCCTACTAATGCTAGTTCTCTAATCGTATGTATCAGTGCCTGATCTAGTTCAAAGTTGACACCGAAGTCACGCATGTCCAGCAGAAAGAAGCCCAAACAGCCATAGATAATTACTGCTAGCAAGGCCGCGATGATTATTTTTGTAGCGGTGAAGAAAGTGTCTTTGGCGCTTTTGACCGTGAAGCGCTTGCGTGTCAGTGATAGGGCCGCAATGGCCACAATTGACGGAACCACCGAGTAGGTTGGTAAGTCTAGAGCCCAAGCTTGGTTCTCTAACCAGTGAATGTGTTCGCTTCCGAGGCGTGCGACTTGCAATGCTAGAGATAGGCTAGAAAGAGCCATGGCAATCCACCAAGCCGCTCTTTTTCTTTGATAGAGATTGATGCTGAGAAATATCAGTAAGTAGCCAAAGGCTAGGGTCAGTGAGTTGCTGAGATGGTAAAGCTCATAGGGAACCAGAGTGTTAAACAGGCGAGGATGGCTGGAAAGGCGCATTAATAGCGGCTCCCATGTGCCAGCTAGACCACTCAGAAGCGTAATGGTGGCAACAGTAAATACAGGCCAGTCTCTCTTTGCTCTTTTCGCCTGTTGCCCGGATTCGTTATTGTCGCTCTTACCGTTCATGCTTTTCTCGTCTAGCCAAGGTCTTGCAAAATTTCTTCTACTCGCTTGTAGCGGTTTCCTAAGTCAAGTTTTGTCGATTTTTCAATCACTTTGCTGATCTTTGTGTTTTCAGAAGCTTTGGGATTGACAGAAGCTTTGGAAATGGACGATGCACTGGTATCTTCAAGGGCTAGCTTTAAGTTGGTGATTGGTTCTGGTTGTTTTCCCGATGCCAAAAAGTATAGCGTTGCTCCCATTGAATAGATGTCACTCTGTGAGCAAGATTTGCCCCGAAACTGTTCGGGGGCGATATAGTGCGGTTTGCCTACCACCGACCCCGTAACATTTGAAGTCACCGATTGGGCCACAGAAAAGTCTAGTAGTTTGAGTTTGCCATCATCACTCAAAATTAGATTGTCGGGTGTGAAGTCTCTATGCACTACTGGTGGTGTTTGATTGTGTAGATATTGCAAAATCAAGCACATCTGCCGCGCCAAGTCTTCGATGGCTGCCAGGGGGAGCTTGCCTTTCGATTCCACATAGTCTTTAAGGGTGACACCATCTAACTTTTCCAAGACTAGATAGGCCCTGTGGTCTTCAAGAAACAGTTCGTAGAATTTGACAATCTGAGGATGCTCGAGCTTGCCTAGCAAATCTGCTTCCTCCTGAAATTTTATGGCCGCGGCTTTGCGCACCCTGGTATCGGGAAAGACCGGCAGAAGAAACTCTTTAAGGACGACTTCTCTCGCTGTTTCGTTGGTCGATAGCTCCGCGCTCTTTGGATTTTTCGTAGCTAAATTGTCTTGGGCTAAGTTGACTTGAGCCAGGTTCTTTTGGGCTAAATTGACCTGAGCTAAATTATCCTGGGCTAAATAAACTGTGCCCTGACCGCCCATGCCAATTCTAGAAATGATTGTGTAGCGATCATTGTGTAATTTCGCCCCGAGCTCTAATGGAGTCAATTTGTCTCTTTTGGGTGAGGCCGAGAGTTCTTTCAGCCACAGTTCTGTATAACTCTGCTTCTCCCCAGCGATTTCGAAGGGCTCAAGCATTTCGTCGTCAATTTGATCAGCGAACCTTTCTTTGATGGCCGCTACAAATATTGCTCGATCTTTGGCGTTGAGAATATCTCCGTAGCGAATTTTAAAGGCTGGAAATAGACCGCGATGAAAGACAAATACATAGTCTAGATTTGAGCGGGTAGTTTTGGGCCGGATAATTTCGATTGAACTGACTTGCTTGAAATCGAGTTCATGTCGCTCTTGATAAATAACTTGGTTCGTTGCAATAACTGAAACTGCGCCTAATGGTGTGTTATTGCGGCTATATGGGGCTGCGAAGTTCGGACAGTAGTTCGGACCAGCGCCAGTAGAACTACTGCCCAGATTAGTCCCATTAGCCACCCTCGATGCGGTGCCAAGACTAATACCCTTAACTGTAAGGCAGAGAGAATTGGAGTTACGTAGAAGCCTAATGGTGACTGTTGTGACCGCGACCCCGAGCACTACGAAAATCACGTAGAGCAGATTGGTTATGCCGCTCATCATCGGTGCTAGTTCTGCACTGACTGTGAGTAGCAGAAAGGGCTTGAGGCAATTGATATAGGCTCCAGCTAGCGGGAAGACGATTCTATCGAAAACACCGAGGTAACGAAGCAGGCCGAGAAAAAACGGAAAGACAAATAATAGTATGGCAAACCGTGAGGCAATAGGTGTAAACCAGAGAAAGAAGTCGGCGTTGGGCATAAAGGGCATTACATCTGATTGATCCAGAACATTCGGTACCTGGTTCGAAACTGAAGGAAGTAGTTTGTTTTTAACTTCAGGCATGCACTACTCTTTTCAATTCTTTGAGAGCTTCGACAGCAAGTCGTGCTGATTGCAGGCGGTCTTCAACTTCCATTTGTGTCAGAGCTGCGACTAGTTTATCTAGTTCTGGGTTAATTTGTCGATTGACTAGAGCGGGCTGAGATACAGCTAGTGGCTCCGGGTCTTCGCCGGTCAAAAGAAAGAAGAGACTGCCACCGAGGGCGTAAAGGTCGCTTTGGGGATTAGCTTTGCCGCGTAGCTGTTCTGGGGCGATGTAAGCTTGTTTGCCAATCATGGTACCAGTGGCAGTGCCTAGGAAAAAATTTGCTGCGCCGAAGTCGATAATGGCAATTGTGCCATCGGTTTTTAAGATCATATTGTCTGGGGTAAAATCACGATGAAGAATGGCCTCTTCTTGTTCGTGAAGGTAGGCCAGTATCTCAGCCATTTGTATACCCCATTCGATTACTAGCGCTTGGGGTTGAGAGCCGTTTTCTTTGACTAGGCGCCTTAGATCACTGCCACTCAAATACTCCACAACAATATAGTGTCTCTGGTTGTCTATAAAATGATCAAATACTCGGGCAATCTGTTCGTGGGAGAGGCGGGCCAGCATTTCGGCTTCTCGCTTCAAAAGGTTATACGACTGTTCTTTTAGTTCTTCATTGCCACCGTCAGGTACAACAGCTTCTTTCAGAACGATTCTCTCTGAATCTTTGTTGCGGGCCAAGTAAATGGCCGAGAGTCCGCCAAAGGCAATTTGTTTTTCAATTTTGTAGTTGCCTGCTTGAACGTTATCACCGGGTTCGAGCGGAACGAAAGTGGTCGATCCAAAGCGTCTAGCTAGTTCGTCTTGCCACATTTCGGTATAGCCAGGCTCGTTGTGGGAGGGCAAGTGACCACCGTCTTTCTGGTGGAGAAAAGTACGAGCATCAAGCAGAGCATTGAAGTTTTCAGAGCCTCCAGCCCAAACGTCTAGAGCCATTACCAAGCTATCTAGATGCTCTTTCATCAAGTAGCGCAGCTGAAGATCGACTGGATTTGAATGTTTGAAGAAGAGTCTTATATTGCCGCCATCGGCTGAGTCGAAGTCAATCGATAGAAGATCGCGCCATTTTTTCTTCGCTCTTAGACCAAAGCACGGACTGAGGAAGAACGGTAAAGATAGGCCGTCTCGCGAGACAAAGATGGTGTTGTCCGAGGAAAGAAACAGAAGTAGCCCAATCAGGCTAACCACGCCAGCATTGGCAGCTAGAAAGAGAATTACCGGGCCGCTGCTCAGAGTTCCTATGTGAGGCACCAGCACCAAGAATGACCAAAACCAGGCAATAAATGAGATCGGCCAGGCGATCCAACAGGCGACATTGGTTAGAGCCGCGGGAGTACTTTTGTACTGAATCGTAAGTTCAGCTTCGGCCAAGATCACCTGCAAATGAATTAGGGACGCAACTAACTTAGTTGTACCCTCAAGTTTTCTTGTTGGCCATCAATTTCAACTTAAAAGTCGAGCTTTTGGGCGGCGCTGGCTGGCAAAACGTCCCCTTCAAGTTGTTCTGAATTGTTTGGCTTGTAAGATGGTTGATTGGTTCTATAAGATTGATTGGCTTGACCATAGGGCATGTCTTGCGAGCGAGAGCTCGGCGCCTGGGCCGAAGTGGGAAGAATTCCTTTGCGCTTTAGATCAGCCTCATGAGCCTTCTTCAGCTCATTTTGAATCTTCTCTTCTTGTTTCTTCCGCCTTTTCTCCGATTCTTCCATGTCTTTTTGGTAGTTAGAGTGGGCGCTACCGCCGCCACCTCTCATGCCGCCCATTCCCATCCTTGAAGTTAAGGAGCGAGCTCCCGCAGCCATTGCACCAGCACCGAGCATTCCACCGCCGACAATGAGAGCCATAGAACTGGAGCTACCGTTGCCGCGGGCATAGCTGCCGTTGAACGTTTGCGAGTTGGGCCGATAGTTTAGGGCCTGACCATTGTTGGTTGGTATCTGGTAGCCGACGGAAGGGTTGCGATAGTCGCCATAGCTTGTTGTTGTATGCCCGTTACCTATGTAGTTGGGCGAAAATTCAGTGTTAACTGGAAGACCGTTTGGTAAATTGCTTGGCACGTATGGCTGCACTGGCGTGACAGAACCTGTCCAGGGTCCAGGAGTGGCTGGATATGGACCGTAGGTCGAGTAACCTTGAGCAAATGCCGCAGGTACAGCTCCAAGAGCCGACCCAAGAGCGAGAATTATTGCCAAAGTATTTTGAATGTTTTTGCGATTCATGGCCTTTCCTATCATACGGCTGATAGTACGGCGATTTAGGCCTGTTGCAAATGGTGTAATTCCCATGCTGGTTAGCCTCTTGCCGCTTTGTCAAAGTTTTCGGCCGTTATTGCTATCTCGTCGTTAATAACTTGACCGATATCGGTCAAGTTATTAACGGCAAAAAGAGGATGCGGTCATTTTTCATTCAAAACTTTGACCGATATCGGTCAAGTTTTAGTTTGAAATGGCTAAGCAATTTGAAAATTGGCTATACGTTAAATCTGAAGTGAACGACGTCGCCGTCGGCCATGACATAGTCTTTGCCTTCGAGACGCATCAGACCTTTTTCTTTCGCTGCTTTTTCTGTGCCGCAGGTGACATAGTCTTTGTAGCCAATTACTTCGGCCTTGATGAAACCGCGTTCGAAGTCGCTGTGGATAATTCCGGCACATTGAGGGGCGGTGAAACCGGTTTCGAAAGGCCAGGCGCGAACTTCTTTTTCTCCGGCTGTAAAGTAGGTCTTTAGGCCAAGCAGGGCGAAGGCTGCCCGAATCATGGTATTGACGCCAGAGTCTTGTACACCAAGGCTTTCCAGATAACTGTCTCTTTCGTCTTTGTCTAAGGCCGATAGCTCTGCTTCAATTTGGGCCGAAATTAAGACCACAGGACGCTTTTCTTCTTCTGCTTTCTTTTTCAAGATCTGCAGATATTTATTGGCATCAGGGTCGGCTAGTTGGTCTTCTTTGACATTGGCTGCGTAGAGCAGGGGTTTGGTGGAGAGTAGTTGAAGTTGAGGCAAAATTGCCTTTTCTTCGTCAGTTAAGACCGATAAGTCAACGGCTTCGACATTGTCGATAAACGGGGAGATTTTTTCAAAAATGCTCATTTCGAGCTGCGAGCGCTTGTCGATATTGTTCTTTTGCTTCTTCAATCTTTCCATTCTTTTGGCGATTGAGGCCTGGTCGGCCATGGCAAGCTCAATGTGAATTGTCTCGACATCTCGCAGTGGGTCTACCGACCCGTCTACGTGTGTGATGTTCTCATCGTCAAAACACCTTACGACGTGGACGATTGCATCAACTTCGCGGATGTGAGAAAGAAACTGGTTGCCCAGTCCTTCGCCTTTGCTTGCGCCACGTACGAGACCGGCAATGTCAACAAACTCAAAAACGCCCGGCAGTACTTGCTGGGGCTTGACTAACTCTTTCAACTTGTCGAGGCGCTCATCTGGCACCTTGACTATGCCAGTGTTTGGCTCAATTGTGCAGAATGGGTAGTTGGCACTTTCGGCCTGGTAAGAAGCAGTTAGTGCGTTGAAAAGAGTAGATTTGCCCACGTTTGGCAAACCAACGATACCGGCCTTGAGCATTTTAGTCTCCAATGACAAGAAGGGCTGCCAGTTCTTGCTGCAGCCAATTTGCACATTATATTAGGACTGCCTTTGGAGTTTATGAGATGCTTGCAATTAGTGCTCTTGATTGCACCCCGAGGGGCGATGAATTGAAGAACTTGTCAACCCCAGCTTGCGATGCAAGGTACCTGAAAGAATCGCCATTTATTGTAAAAAACAGCAACTTTCTATTCTCGTAGAGGGTGCACATAGTAGTTAGCAGAAGCGAAAGAACATTGAATACTTTCGATAATAATCTCGGCTCTGACCAACAGAAGAATATTCATCCCAATAGCCAAACAGGCGTTGACGTGGGAGCTGAAAAAGCTTTTGAAAAGAGTACGGAGAAGGTAGACCAAATGAGAATATTGCTGGCAGAAGATGATGATTTTCTGGCGGGAGGAATAGCTCTTGCTCTCCGCAATAACCGGTTTTCAGTTGATCATGTTCGCTCCGGAACAGATACAGACCATGCGCTGAAATACACCGACTACGATCTCGTAATTCTTGATCTTGGATTGCCCAAAATGGACGGGATGGAAGTATTAGGGAATCTGCGCAGTCGGGGACAGTCTTTGCCTGTTTTGGTACTTACTGCCAGAGATCGGCTTGAAGATAGGGTTTCGGGGCTCGATTCCGGTGCCAACGACTATCTGACTAAACCCTTCGAGTTGCCTGAGCTAATGGCGCGCGTCAGAGCTTTGATTCGTAACGATCGCTGGGGTAATACTACCGAATTTGTATATGGTCCAATCAAGTTCAATACATCCTCGCGTCGGGTACTGGTAAACGATAGCCCGATTGACCTATCAGCGCGAGAGCTAGCGGTTTTAGAGCTCTTATTGCAGCGAGCAGGACGAGTAGTCAACAAAAATCAGATTGCAGATCACCTGACCAGCTGGGATACTGACCTTACTCATAATGCTATCGAAATTATTGTGCACCGCTTGCGCAAGAAACTAGAGTGTGATGGCTTCAGTATCCGTACCATGCGGGGCCTTGGTTATCTGATTGAAAAAACCGGTTAATACATCTATTCGCGGCCAGCTTCTGGCCTGGCTGCTTCTCCCGCTAAGCGCTCTCTGGCTTTGTTCAACAGCATTTGCGTACTATACTTCGGTGGCTTTTGCCAACGATACTTATGACCGCGAGTTGCTAAATTCTGCTGATTCAGTGGCAGTGCGCACAACCCACAAAGGTGGGCAGTACTCCATTGACTTGCCTCCCTATGTGCGGGCCATCCTACGGCACGACAATACTGATATTTTCTTCTATCAAATTCTGTCTCCTGAGCGTGAGCGCATTTCGGGTGACGAGAATATGCCGCCTTTGCCTAAGCAGCTGAAACTGGCTATGCCTGTCTTCAGCGATGGTGTTATTGAAGGCACTAAGGTTAGAGTGGCATCTATTCTGGTGCCAGTGCCTGAGGCGGAAAGCCAAGGTGAGACATTTATCGTTCAAGTTGCTGAAACACTGAAGGCTCGCAAACGCTTTGCTCAAGAGCTTCTTGTTAGTATGGTGGTACCAGAAATTTTCTTCATTTTACTTGGTGCCATTGCCATTTGGTCTGGGATTGGTCGCGGTCTTGAGCCTCTTAAGGATGTTCAGGAAGCTCTTTTGCGCCGCTCCCAGCATGACCTTCATCCTCTTTCAACCGAGACGGCACCACAGGAGGTGCAGCCTCTAGTTCATTCTATTAATGAATTGCTAGGACGGCTGCGCAGTGACATAGAGGCTCAAAATCGCTTCGTCGCTAACGCGGCCCATCAATTGCGCACGCCCCTGGCTGGTCTTAAAACTTATATTGGGCTGTTGCAGGGCTTTGCTAAGGCGCCTGAAGTGGAGCAAGCGGTTACTCAGCTTGATCATGGTGTCAATCGCATGACACACCTTGTTAATCGTCTACTAGCTCTTGCTAAAGCTGAGCCCAATGCCGCAGCAATTGTGCCTAAACAATCTTTTGACTTGAACCAAGTGGCGGCGGCCTCGGCCTCAGACCTGGTCAATGTGGCAATTGAAAAAGATATTGATCTGGCCTTTGAAGGTGCAGACGGGCCAGCATTGATTGAAGGCGACCCAGCTTCTGTCAGTGAGTTGGTGATGAACTTAGTTGATAATGCTTTGCGCTATACCGGCCATGGTGGTCACGTAACTGTCCGTGTGCACGCTAATGAGTCAGTAGTGCTGGCCGTTGAAGACGATGGACCCGGAATACCTGAGGAGGAGCGTGAGCGCGTCTTCGAGCGCTTCTATCGCGTTCTTGGTACAGGAGAGCAGGGCAGCGGCTTGGGCTTGCCCATTGTGCGTGAAATCGCGCGCTCGCATCGAGCCGCTGTAGCCATTGAAACCCCGCCGAGCGGTGTTGGTACTTTATTGACGGTGACCTTTAACCGCCTGGTCTAACTATCTCACCCACGACTAGTCTCGTTATTGGCGGGCACTATCTTGGTGAAACTCCGTTTCGCCTAGTCTTAAGACCAGCGCTTTTTGAGATTTCGCTCCACCAGATGTGGTGGCCTGACAGCATCATAGTCAATTAAAACAAGGCCCTTCTTGCCGCCACCGAGGTCGATGTATCCAAGTTGGCTCTCATCTCTATCCCAGAATGAATAACGCCGGTCCCGGTCTAGCTTCTGGGCGAAAAGATCCATTGAAGCTTTGCTAACGGGAGTGGTGACTCGCTCTTGGATATAAAAGTTTGCTGGTCCGTAAGGGCCATCGGTTAATTTTGGTGTGCCAATAATTCTGGCATCGAAGCGATGCTCCACGCCTTGAGCGTCTCTAAAGGTGCGTGTGCCCCAGGTTGGGTTCCAGGTTTGGTTTGTTACTTTCAGTATCTGGCTATTGCTTAGCTCGATTACTACGCTATCGGCACCACCATCAATTACGCGTTTGGCTGGAATTTTGAAATCCCGCAGAACATCAGCGTATAGACCAAGATCGTGGGTGTCTTTGTGGCGCAACATGCTGCGAGTATTAGGATCGAGCAAGAGGCTGCTTACGGACTTCTCGCCCAGGGCAACAGGCTGAAGCATGCCTGAAGGCGATGCCGACCGATCCAAATTAGTAGAAAACTTCAGTCTGTCTCCGATTTGTGTGAGCCAGAGCGTTTCTTGCGCGGAAGACAGTATGTGCTTGCCTCTTAAGAAGTCGGGCAGGCAGGAGGGGTTACAGGTGGCAATCAAGTCTGCTTTGCTGGCTAAGCGCTCGTTGATTTTGGCTACCGCTTCTCCGGCCCGTTGACCAGCAGCTAGATTGGTAGCTAGATTCGCAGCTAGATTCGCAGATAGATCGGTAGCTTTACCAGTGCGGCTATCGCTCTCTTGTCCGCTTCCAATACCCGTCCCTTTACCAGTGATTAGCCTACCATCATGGTGTTGAACCAAGAGAGTCTGCTCAGGGCCGAGTTCGCCGCCGGCTTTGACTTCTCGCACCCGTGTCATGGCGACAGCTTGTTTTGAGGCGGCCATCATTTCGGCTAATGGCAGAATGGTACCTACCATCTTGTATTCGCGCGAGGTGGACCCGGGAAAATTGCGCTGAGCTTGATTAATTGCAGCCGGTTCCAAATGCAGGGTTGAGCCGTCAGCGGCTTTAGCTAAAACATCTGCTGGTTTTGCCAAGACATCTGCTGGTTTTACTAGTCCAGCTGGTGGTTTTACTAAACTATCACCAGCCTTAAAATTGTTGCTAGCATTTGGATTTAAGGCTCTTATTTCGCCAGCCTTGGCACCGATTGCTGCTCCAATCATATTAGTGGCAGCACCAGCGGCAACGTGGGTAGCAAATTGCCCTGGCTCGAACACTCCGGCTTTGACTTGGCGGATTACCTCGTCGCTACTTCCCTTGGACGCCCCGAAAATGCCGCCTGCTACTACGCTGGAAAGCATTTTGCTTTCTACCAGGGCACCGGACTGGTTTAGTTTGCCTAAGGCACCTCGGGCTACCACAAATGAGATGGCATCGCTGGCCAGGGCGCTGGTATCGGTGCTGGCGGCAAAGATCCTGCTTGCCCCCAGGCCCGCACTGTACTGACCGTTACCGCTTTCATAAGTAGAACGGTTCAAAGTTACCTCGGCAACCCGCGAGGCGACTCCTAGGCCAACGGCCGAACCAGCAATTCCCCAGTTATGGCTGGCGGCGTAGGCAAAGGATGCTTTTAACCCTACAGCCTTGGTGACACCCAGGCCCATATCAACGGTTTGTTCTAAAAATGAGTGGCCAGTTCTTTCTCCGGTTCTTTCGCCTGTTCCAGCTGTGCCCTTTGTGCCTTGCGCGCCGGGCTTGTAAGTGTCGAGGGCGGCGGTGGCTGCCGTCAGGGCATAACCGTACTTGCCTGGCATGAAGAGGCCAACAGATTTAATCAATCCGGAGCCGTACTGGTCAATCTGGCTGGCGGCTCGCAGTGCTTTTTGGTCAGCTAAAATTGCCGTTTGTGCTTCTTTTTCTAAGTCGGCTGTTCTTTTGCTGTCCCCGGCTTTAACGCTAGCGGCAATCTCTGCGGCAAGGGTGTCAATTTTGTCGGCGCTTGCTGCACTGCCATGCCAAAACTCAGTTACGGAAGTGACTGCGACGCCAATTAGGCCACGGTCGGCATTTTGCTGCTTGTGAGCTTGTGATTCACGGCGCAGGTTCTCCAAAGCTTGATTCTGCTCTGTGGTAGCAGAGCTGGTCTGCTGGTCGAATCTAGAATTGGTTTCGGCGATGGGCATTTAATACCTGGTGAATGACAAGCCGGGCTTAGTTCTGTATCAGTTCCGGACTCTTGTTGTTGTTCTTCTCTTTCTTCTTCTTCTTCTTCTTTATGCCTTCAGCCTATGCCCATAGGGGCCCGTCAACAATAGGGATCCTCCCATGGGGGGATGGGATAACACGAAGCTTGTCAGCCGGTGACCCAAAGCTAGTGTTGAAAGAAATTTGCAGTGGTCTTGATGAAATCTTGATGCTAATGGGCTGCATCTTGATGCCTTCTTGCCGCTGGCAGTTGTTTGATGATGATCACAATCTGGTGGTGTTAGATGGCTGACTTAATGGCTTGCAGTTTTTTCCTTGTTCTATGGCTTGGTGCTTTTGCTCTGGTCTGGGGCTGCTCGAAATTGATGGTACTAAAACAATGACCTGGATTCACATGCTGTCTGCTGCAATCTCAGCGCTGCTGATGATTTATTTGCTTATTGCCCTCGTACTACCTGAGCGGTTTTCATGATTTCATCTGGCGTCCTCCAAATAATTTTATTCATGCTGGTTCTCTTCGTTCTGGCTGTGCCATTAGGCAACTACATGGCGATGATCTACGGATATTTGCCTGTGTCTAACGGTCAAGTCAAGACGTCCAAGACAAATGCTCTGCTGAAGCCTTTTATAGCTGGCGAAAACTTGATTTATCGAATGGCTGGAATTAAGCCAGAACGTGAAATGGGTTGGCGTGAATACGCATTGGCCATGCTGGTCTTTAACTTACTGGGCATGACCTTTACCTACTTGGTGCAGCGCTTGCAATCTATTCTGCCTGGCAATTGTGAAGGCTTGGCTGCCGTGTCGGCCGACTGCGCTTTTAACACAGCAGTGAGCTTTGCCAGTAATACTAATTGGCAGAGTTATGGTGGCGAAACTACCATGAGCTATCTCACCCAGATGCTTGTGCTTACCGTTCAGAACTTCCTTTCGGCAGCTTCAGGCATGGCCGTTTTGATCGCTCTAACAAGGGCATTCAGTCGGCAGCAGGCTGAGACAATAGGTAATTTCTTTGTCGACTTGACTCGTTCTGTCATTTATATTCTGCTGCCTTTGTCTACTTTACTGGCAATTTTTCTGGTGTCGCAAGGAGTGGTGCAGACCTTTGGCGGATACGTTGAATACAAGCCATTGGAGCACATGGTAGAGAGCGGCGCTCCTACGGTATACAAAATAGCTAGAGGACCAGCTGCTTCCCAAATTGCTATAAAGCAACTTGGCACCAATGGTGGAGGCTTCTTCAACGTCAATTCCAGCCATCCGCTGGAAAATCCAACACCGCTTTCTAACTTCATTGAGATGCTGGCAATTCTTTTAATACCAGTAGCTCTCTGCCAGACCTTTGGCAAAATGGTTGGCAGCTCTCGAAATGGTATGGCTCTGTTAGCCGCCATGACGGCCATATTTGTTGCCTGCTTGGCTCTTTGTTACATGCCTGAGCAGGCAGGAAATCCGGCTTTTACCGCCATGGGTATTGAGCAAAATGCTTCGGCTGAGAGTAGTGGTGGCAATATGGAAGGCAAAGAAGTGCGATTCGGTGTCGCTAATTCGGCACTATGGGCGGTTGCAACAACAGCTGCTTCCAATGGCTCTGTTAATAGCATGCATGACTCCTTTATTCCCCTGGCCGGACTCTCACCCATGCTGCTTATGCAGCTGGGAGAGGTCGTATACGGTGGTGTGGGCTCTGGCCTCTATGGCATGTTGATTTTTGCAGTTATTACTGTCTTTATTGCCGGTTTAATGGTTGGTCGGACTCCTGAATATTTAGGCAAGAAAATAGAAGCCTTTGAGATGAAAATGTCTTCTCTGGTGATTCTCTTCCCACCTATGGCTGTTCTATTGGGTACGGCGCTGGCTGTCTCTCTCAAAGATGGTACGGCTGGTGTACTCAATGGCGGCGCCCATGGATTCAGTGAAATTCTCTATGCTTTTTCCTCTGCATCAAATAATAACGGCAGTGCTTTTGCCGGACTTAGTGCCAATACTCCTTTCTATAACTATGCCCTGGGAGTGGCTATGTTCCTAGGCCGCTACGCCCTGGCCGTTCCCGTTCTGGCCCTAGCTGGTTCGTTGGTGCGGAAAAAGAAAGTGCCCGTCAGTGCTGGAACAATGCAAACTGACAATTGGCTGTTTGTTCTGCTGCTTGTGGGAGTGGTCGTGATTTTTGGTGGATTGACTTTTGTTCCAGCCTTGGCGCTTGGACCGATCGTAGAACAGCTTCAGATGATATTTAAAAAGTGATGACTCAAACAAAAAATAACTCCAAATCTATTCTTGACTCAGCAATTTTATGGAAGGCTGTAATAGATTCCTTCGTCAAATTAGATCCGCGAGTTCAAGCTCGCAATCCAGTGATGTTTGTGGTGGAGCTGGGGAGTGTCATTACCACGCTTCTATTCTTTGCTGCGCTTTCTCAGCCTGGTGAAGCCGCTCCGGCATTTATATTTTCAATATCAATTTGGCTCTGGATTACAGTACTTTTTGCCAATTTCGCTGAATCTATGGCCGAAGGTAGAGGCAAGGCGCAAGCCGATTCTCTGAGGAAGTCGCGCAAAGATGTTATGGCTAAGAAGCTGGCTGAAGCTTCATTGAAATCAGCTATTACTGCCGTTTCTGCTAGCGAGCTGAGAAAGGGCGATATAGCTCTGGTTGAGGCTGGCGATACAATTCCTTGTGACGGTGAGGTGATAGAAGGTGTGGCCTCTGTTGACGAGAGTGCCATTACTGGTGAGAGTGCTCCGGTGATTCGAGAAAGTGGAGGCGATCGCAGTGCCGTTACTGGTGGCACTCGTGTGTTGTCAGATTGGCTGATTGTGAGAATTTCAGCTAATCCGGGAGAGACATTTCTTGACCGTATGATTTCAATGGTCGAGGGTGCCAAGCGCCAAAAAACTCCTAACGAAATTGCTCTCAATATTTTGTTGGCGGCATTGACTCTAGTTTTCTTACTGGTCACTTTTACACTCTATCCCTTTTCTAGTTATAGTGCCAGCGTCTCCCATGGTCAGCCAGTTTCACTTACTGTTTTGGTCGCCCTCCTGGTCTGTCTAATTCCTACGACCATTGGCGGCTTGCTTTCTGCTATTGGTATTGCTGGCATGGACCGCTTGATCAAAGCCAATGTCATTGCCATGTCGGGACGTGCCGTTGAGGCCGCTGGCGATGTGGATATGTTGCTACTCGATAAGACTGGCACAATCACTATGGGAAATAGACAAGCGACTTTGTTTGTTGCTGCTAAGGGTGTCTCCGAGTCGGAGCTTGCCGATGCCGCTCAGATCTCTTCTCTTGCCGATGAGACGCCGGAAGGCCGAAGTATAGTGGTTTTGGCTAAGGAGAGATTTTCCATCCGCGAGCGCAATATGCAAGAGCTTGACGCTGAGTTCGTTCCATTTTCTGCCCAGACAAGAATGAGTGGTGTTAATTTTGATGGTCGTGAGATTCGTAAAGGTGCCGCTGACGCAGTGGAAGCCTATGTTCTTGATCAGGGCGGTACCTATCCGGAAGAGGTGCGCGAAGCTGTCGATAATATTGCTCGTAACGGCGGCACACCGCTAGTAGTATCAGACCGGGGGCGTGTGCTGGGAGCTGTCCAGCTCAAAGATATCGTTAAGGGTGGCATTAAGGAGCGCTTTGCTGCCCTGCGGGCCATGGGTATTAAGACCGTTATGATTACTGGTGATAATCCCCTTACTGCAGCTGCCATTGCCGCCGAGGCCGGGGTGGATGATTATTTGGCCCAGGCTACACCGGAGGAGAAGTTGCGCCTGATTCGCGAGGCTCAGTCTGGCGGTCGGCTTGTAGCTATGACCGGGGATGGCACTAATGATGCTCCTGCTTTAGCACAGGCTGACGTTGCTGTGGCCATGAATACGGGGACACAAGCTGCCAAAGAGGCCTGTAATATGGTCGACCTCGATTCAAGCCCGACTAAGTTGATTGAGATTGTTGAGATTGGCAAGCAGCTATTGATGACTCGCGGCGCGCTGACAACTTTTAGTATCGCCAATGATGTTGCCAAATATTTTGCAATTATCCCGGCAGCATTTGCCACGACTTATCCCGTCCTCAACAAACTCAATGTTATGCAACTACAGTCGCCACAGAGTGCCGTGTTATCGGCGGTTATATTCAATGCTCTGGTTATTTTATTTCTTTTGCCGCTAGCTTTAAAGGGAGTTCGTTATCGCGCGGTTGGTGCTTCTATTCTGTTGCGCGATAACTTGCTCATATACGGACTAGGTGGCATTGTTGCTCCATTTATAGGTATCAAGTTGATTGACTTGCTGTTAAGTAGTCTGCGCTTGGTTTAGGTATTGAAGCTGGTTTAGGAATTGAAGCTGATTTAGGAATTGAAGCTGGGTTAGTTGTGGAAGCTGGGTTAGTAATTAAGGCTGAATTGATTATTTGAACTGGATTGGGGACTTAAGTGGGAAAGCGATTAGAAATTGGGCCATGCAATTGTGAGCTGGCAAACAAACTTGTAGAAACAGAGAGGATAGAAGCCGAGCATGTCAGCCCAGGAACCAATAGCTAAGTCAACAATAGCTAAGTCAACCATAGCCTCGCCTGAGTCGGCAACGCCAGACTCGGCAATGTCAGACTCAAATGGTCGGGTGGCGCTGGCAGCGGCACCGCAGCCCATCATCAAATCGGCGTTCATACTGTTTGCTATATTTACAGTGTTTACCGGGCTAGCCTATCCAGTTCTTGTTACTGCTGTTGCTCATTTGGTCTTTCCTCATCAGGCTGAGGGAAGTTTAGTTTATGCACCACTGCCAATACCAAACCCTGCTGTCCTGGAGATACAAGTTTCTGGCCAGGACAGCTCGCGCTTAGATAGTTCACCTTTAGGTAGTTCGCCGGCCGTCAGCTCGCACATGGATGGTGCACCATTGGCTGATTCGCAGGTGATTGGTTCGCGTTTAGTTGGACAAGCTTTTACTGCGCCACAGTATTTTTGGCCGCGGCCCTCGGCGACTAGCCCGGCTTACAATGCCGCCGCGTCTTCTGGCTCGAATTTGGGCCCGACTAATCCAGATTATTTAGCTACTGTGGCGAAGCGAGCAGAAGCTTGGCGAAACCAGTCGATTAATCCCTCGGCGGCAGCTAGTGCTAGTGCAGAGAAAGCAGAGGTTGCTGCGCTAGAAAAAATACCTGTTGATATAGTGACGGCTTCGGCCAGTGGCTTAGATCCAGATATCAGCCCAGCGGCTGCTCGTGTGCAAATTGAACGTGTTGCCCGAGCTCGTTCCCTTAGCCCGGAACAGTTGCGCAAACTCGTGGCTGCTCACAGCCAGGGTCGAGATTTCGGCTTGCTTGGCGACCCCCGTGTCAATGTTCTAGAGTTAAATTTAGCCCTTGATCGCTTGACCAAAAAGATGTGAGCCATGAAAGACTCCCGCCCCGATCCCAGTTTATTGTTGACCCGACTTCGAGAAGAGGAGGGTACGGGGCGTGGACATCTGAAAATATTTTTTGGTGCTTCTGCCGGTGTCGGTAAAACCTACTCGATGCTCCAGGCTGCCGGCAAGTTAAAAAACGAGGGGGTCGATGTCGTTGTTGGTTGTGCTGAGACTCATGGTCGAGCAGAGACTGCCTTACTGCTTGAGCACTTAGAGATTTTGCCACGAGTCTCGGTGGAGTATCGTGGAACGACTCTAGCCGAATTTGACATTGATGCCGCCCTGGCACGCAAGCCCCAACTAATACTTGTGGATGAATTGGCTCATAGTAATGCTCCCGGCTCAAGGCATGCGAAACGCTGGCAGGATGTCCAGGAGCTTATTGAGGCTGGCATCGATGTCTTTTCAACTTTGAACGTGCAGCATATTGAGAGTCTGCATGATGTCGTTTCTCAAATCACTGGTGTGTTTGTTCAGGAGCGTATTCCTGATTCATTACTAGAGAGTGCTGCCGAGTTTGAGCTCGTGGATTTACCTCCCGATGAGCTAATTCAGCGCCTTCGGGATGGCAAGATTTATGTCAGTGAACGGGCGGAGTCGGCACTAAATAATTTCTTTCGTAAGGGCAATCTAATTGCCTTGCGTGAGCTGGCATTGCGCTATACAGCAGAACACGTTGATAGTGAGATGTTGCGTTATCGCCATGCTCATCAAATTGTTGAGCCTTGGCCTACGACCGAAAGGATGTTGGTTTGTGTCAGCAATAGCCCGCTTTCAATTCGGCTTGTTCGTGCTTCAAAGCGCATGGCCGTTGCCTTGAAGGCAAAGTGGTATGTGGCCTTTGTTGAGACGCCAAGTTATTTACGTTTGCCTGATAGTGAAAAGGCTCGTGTGCTCAAGACCCTTCGTATGGCTGAGCAGCTCGGTGCTGAGACTTTGGAGCTAAGCGGTGACAATGTCAGTGAAGAGTTAGTACGCTGGGCCCACAGCAACAACGTCACTAAAATTGTGATTGGCAAACCTGCTCAGCCTCGCTGGTTAGAAGTGCTGCGTGGATCAATTGTTGACGATATAGTACGCAAAAGCGGCATGATAGACGTGTATGTAATTACAGGTGATGCCGATGCTGCAGCCGCACCTTGGGTAAAGAAAGTGCGAGCGACTCGCCGCCCTAAAGAATATCTAGGTTCATCTGCGATCGTTGCCTTGTGCACAGCTATCGCCGCTCTCATGACTGGCCATTTCGAACTATCAAATGTGATCATGGTGTACATGCTCGGCATTGTAATTGTCGCTAGTCAGTATGGTCGTGGACCAGCTGTTTTTGCATCAGTTATTAGTGTGGCGAGTTTCGATTTCTTTTTCGTACCTCCTTTCTATACTTTTGCAGTTTCCGACACTCAGTATCTGGTCACTTTTGCTGTTATGTTAACGATTGCACTTGTTATCAGTACACTGACTGCTCGCATTCGACAGCAGGCACAGTCTGCGCGTTTGCGCGAGAGCCGCACGGCTTCGCTTTACTTGATGAGCCGGGAATTATCTTCAACACTCAATCTCGACGATCTGATTACCATTGGCTTGCGCCATGTTGCCGAGGTCTTTGATAGCAAGGTGGCAATCTATTTGCCTAATTTTGAGGGCGTCTTACAAGTACGCATACCTCTTGAAGGTCTTGACGCCGGGGTAGCAGTTTGGGCATTCAAGAATAAGCAGCCTGCTGGTCTTAGCACTAGCACACTTCCGGCGGCAAGTGCGTTGTATGTGCCGCTGTTTGGAGCGAAGGCAGTAATCGGAGTTTTGGCGATTCGGCCCTCTGATCTCGAGCGCTTTCTGGCGCCGGAACAGTTGCATCTGCTTGAGACTTTTGGCAATCAAATAGCCATAGCCCTTGAGCGCGCGCAGTTGGCAGATGACAACGAACGTGCTCGATTGCAGGTCAAGGCTGAGCAATTGAGAAATAGTTTGCTCAGTTCTGTGTCCCATGATCTGCGTACTCCTCTTGCCACTATAACTGGTGCTGCTAGCACCATTATGGAAGGCTCAGCTAGTCTGACTGTGGAGAAATGTAGAGATATGGCTGCTGAAATTTTTCATGAGTCTGAACGATTAAATAGGTTGGTTGGAAATCTGCTAGATATGACCAAGGTGCAATCTGGCAATCTTAAGGTACGAAAAGAGTGGTGCCCAATTGATGAAATAATTGGCGCTGCCCTTAGCTATGTCGATGATCGATTGAACGACAGACCCGTGCGCATTCTGATTCCGTCCGATTTGCCATTGATTCCCGTCGATTCAATTCTTATTCAACAAGTGCTCGTGAATTTGCTTGAGAATGCTTTGAAGTATACTCCAGCTGGCAGTGAGCTAGTTTTGCGTGCCTCAGTATCAGATCGAGTTGCTCAGCTCGAAGTGGCCGATCGAGGCCCTGGAATTCCGCCAGCGCATATCGAGAAAATATTTGAGAAGTTCTTTCGCGAGGAGCGCTCGGACCGCACTGGTGTGGGTTTAGGGCTGGCTATTTGTAGCGGAATAGTCGAAGCGCACGGCGGCAAGATCTGGGTAGAGAATAGAGCCGGAGGCGGTGCGGTTTTTAAGTTTACGTTGCCAATTGAGGGCATTCCCAATCTAGATCAGCTCGAAAATATCAATGACTAATCAATCTTCTGCACCACTTATACTTGTAATCGAGGACGAGGCTCCAATTCGTCGCTTCCTCAAGATGGCTCTTGTTGACCAAGGCTTTGCCTTTGAAGAAGCATTAACAGGTCGCGAAGGCTTAACAATTTTGGCAAGTAGATGCCCAGATCTAATAATCTTGGATCTTGGGTTGCCTGATATGGACGGTTTAAATGTAACCAAAGAACTGAGGCAGTGGAGTGATGTGCCTGTAATAGTTTTGTCGGCGCGCGGACAGGAAAGAGATAAGGTTGAGGCTCTTGATGCAGGGGCTGATGATTATTTGACAAAACCTTTTGGTATTTCAGAGCTTTTGGCGCGGGTTCGGGTTGCTCTTCGAAATGCTTCTAAGAGTTCAAAGGCCGTTGTTGAGTCAAATGTGGCATTTGGTGATGTCTCGATTGATCTGGCCAAGCGAGAAGTAAAGGTGTCTGGTGCGGAGATTCATCTAACCCCGATTGAGTATAAGCTGCTAACCACCTTGGTCCGACACGCCGGTAAAGTTGTAACCCATAATTTGCTCCTTAGAGAAGCATGGGGCACTGGCTATCAGGCCGAAACACATTACTTACGCGTCTACATGGCGCAGCTGAGGAGAAAATTGGAGCAAGATTCTGCCCATCCGCGGCATCTAATCACAGAGCCAGGTATTGGATATCGTTTGAAATTTTGAACTTTTTCACTGAGTTTTTATGATTTGTTTGCCTGTATGGCGGTAGGAATTTGACCGATATCGGTCAAATTCCTACCGCAACGCTTAATAAAAAACTCCGCTTTTAGCAAAATGCTTCCCCCATGTTCACTTGACATTTGTTGAACTTTTTTTGCCTTTCCGACGTTTATCAAACAGCAGGGGGAGGGAGAATTTATGAGATATCGCACAGCCGAACATGCCGCTAATGAAGCATCAATCCAAGAGATGTGGCCAGAGTTTGAGGCTCTCGTGCCTAATGATGAAGTCGGTTTAGAAATCGTTTTTAGGGCCCTATCAACACTTGGTCTTATCCGCTGCAAGTGCGGAAGTCAGGCTGTAGTGCGCGAGGAAAACTCAAGGACATTTACATGCAGCGACTGTCGAGCCAAAGTCTGGTTCACTGCTGGTACCATGTTTTTTCGAGTGAAACACTTTAAGGCTTGGCTGGGATCTATATGGCTGATGGAGAGTGGCGTTGTTGTTGCCTCAAGCAGGCTAGCTAAATTAGCTTCTATTGCTCAAGCTACGGCGCACAATATTCAAAAAAAGATTCGACTTCTTGTTGAGGATTGCTTTGACGCAGAAGCTCCTGCTATCTCTGCTGCTTTGTTCAGTTCCATTATGACCAAGCGTTCGAGGGGCAGTCTTCCCAACGCGCACCCGAATGAAGAATTGAGTGATTTGTGCAGGGAGCGTCAGTCAAGCGACTGCTCATCTCGATCTGATTTTGACTATAGTGATCCAGCCGATACCAATTTTGCAAATGCAGATTGCCAGAACTCGGACGTGCCAGGATCTTATGAAGCTCCACTGGATCTCGAGGAAAATGAACGCAGGGTTTTTGACTACATTTCCTATATTCCTATCAGTTTCGATTCGCTTTGCGTTCTAACCGGTTTATCTGTTGGTTTAGTTTCGTCAGCACTAGTGATGCTGGAATTAAGTAATCGAATTATTTGCTTAGATGGTGACTTTTTCGTGCGCAGCAAGCCAGCGCAGTCTTCTGTAAAATCATACGAGATCCATACTGAATCGGTTCAGGCACTTGTTGCAGCCACCAATCGCCTGATTTGGTCAATTCACCACGGTGTTAGTTTTAAATGGCTTCAGAGCTTTCTTGCTATGATTTGGTTCTTCTTTGACAAAATCCGATGGCCAAAGGGCTCACTTCTTGTGGCCTTTTTAAAATCTGGACCGATAGAGACTGAACGGGCAGGTAACTTCAACCCTTCCAGGCTAGTTATTTTCCCCTCGGTATTGAGCACCGTTGCAAATTAGAGCCTTAAGCATTTTTGTCACTCGCTCAACCTCGAGTGTTCTAATTTTCTTTCCGCCTAGCACCTGCTGCCATGTCATTAGCGAGACAAAAGAACCAGCGCATATATGAGCCGTGGCGGCGCTGTCAGCTATGTTCAGCTCAGGATGACGGTCAAAGTATGCTGTAGCAAGATCCATGCCGCGTAGAATAACTGTCTTTACATAAATACTGGCTAACTCTGGGAAGCGTTCTGATTCGCCTACCATCACTCGGAATAATCTGAGATAGTCAGGGTCATCCATAAGCACAGAAAATTTATTGCTGACTTGATCTATGAACATTTCTGGAGGCAAAACCATTAGTGGCTCCAAGTCTTCATAGTTTAGATCTATTTTTTTGATGGTTAGTTCTTCGATTATCGCTATGAAAAGCTGCTCTTTGTCTTTGAAGTGGCTATAAATAGTGGCTTTGATAACCCCTGCTTGGTCGGCAACTCGGTTCATGCTGGTTGCTTTGTAACCGTTTTCGAGGAAGACTTTTATTGCCGCAGCGACTATCTGATCTCGCTTGCTGCGCGGATGCGCCCGCTTGTCTTCAGTTTCAGACTTAACCTGGTCTGTATTTGAGGGCAATTCTGCTGTCACTAAATGGCACCTTTCTGGAAGCGGACAGTCTAGCAAGTTGGTAGGCTCAATTTCGATTGTGAATGTTTGAAAAATGCTCACTTGAGCGATATCGGTTAAGTTTGCAAGTTGAATCTTCGAGGTTGAGCCTTGGGGGGATTGACATGGTATCCATACCGGTTGGTATGATAGCAGCGTCTGGTAACTTTCGCCAAAAAATTTGGATAGACTTCCGATATTACTTTTAGAATGGATAGTTAGACGAGTATGAGAATATGACGATGCAAACCGCAGATCCTCAGTCAGGTGCCTCTCAGCAGTCACAAGCCTCAGCTGAGACATCGAAAATGCAGCCTGATGCTAAACCTGCGAGGCATGGTTTACCCAAACCGGTTGTGGCGCTTGTTGTCTTGGCTTTGTTGGGTACTGCGGGGTGGTTTGGCTATCAGAAGTACTCACCTAAGCCGGCAGACAGTAACACCATTAGGGTCAGTGGCCGAATTGAGGGTTATGAGTCTAATATCGGGCCTAAGATTGGTGGCCGGGTAGATTTCATGGCCTATCGCGAAGGCGATCAGGTAAAGAAAGGGGATTTGCTGGTTAAAATCAGCGATGACGACATTCAAGCTCAATTGCGTAGCGCTCAAGCGAAAAGGCAAAGGGCTGCAGCCCTTGCTGAGCAGGCTAGTTACCAGATTGGAGTGGTAAACAATCAAATAGATGAGGCGAAATTACGCGTTCTTCAGTCTTCTGAAGATATGCGGGCTCAGATCGATCAGGCCGACGCCAATGTCTCGCAAGCCGATGCTCGTGTTAGTGAGACTGAGGCTCAGTTGATCCAAGCGCAATCTGACTTGAAATTGGCGCGAATTAGAAAGCAACGCTATAACTTTCTCGCCTCCAAAGGCGCTGTAACTCTTGATGAAAATGATCAAGTTTCAACCAGTGCTGCAACTGCAGAAGCTGTAGTTAGTGCTAAATCGAGTTCAGTCGAAGCAGCTCGCAAGCAATTGAATGTCTCAAAGGCTGCCTTGGCGCAAGCTCGCTCTGCGCGCCTTAATCCAAGAATGCGGCAGTCTCAGCTGCTTGCCTTTGGTGACCAATTGCTTCAGGCGCAATATCAATTGAGAAGTGCAAAGCAAGAAGAGCTAAGTGCGAAGGCCGATGAGGAGCAAATTCTTGCCAATATTGCTTACTTGAGTGTGAAAAGCCCAATTTCTGGAATTGTAACGGCGCGGGTGGTTGAACCTGGTGTTGTAGCAGTGCCCGGACAGACTCTTATTTCGGTCATTGATCTCAGTACAGTTTATCTGCGGGGATATGTGCCTGAAGGGCAGATAGGAAGGGTGCGCGTCGGACAGAAAGCCCGCGTATTTCTTGATTCTTCCCCTGATAAACCTTTTGAAGGCACTGTGATACAGATCGATCCGGAAGGCTCATTCACTCCCGAGAATATTTACTTTAAGGATGATCGAGTAAAACAAGTCTTTGGTATCAAAATTGGTATTACTCAACCTGATCGTTTCGCTAAGCCAGGCATGCCTGCTGACGCTGAGATTCTTGTAGACACACCTTAATCATGATAGAGACGCTAACCAAGTCTGGCATCAGCGCTATCCAGCCGATAGTTAAAGTGCAGGGATTGAAAAAATCTTATGGTGCTCTTGAGGCCGTTAAAGGTCTAGATTTCGATATCTTTGAAGGTGAGATTTTCGGGCTGATTGGTCCTGATGGAGCCGGTAAAACCACTACATTTCACGTCCTCGGCGGCGTCATGGAGCAATCTGCTGGAAGCGCTAGTGTAATAGGTCAGAAGCCGCGCGACGTTCGTCTCGAAATTGGCTATTTAACTCAACAGTTTTCTCTTTATCTCGATCTCAGTGTTGCTGAAAATCTGCGCTATGTGGCCGGTTTGAGGGAAGTCGAAAAGGATGACTTTGCCGAGCGAAGTCAAAAGTATTTGAAGCTGATGAATATTGAACGGTTCTCTAGTCGTTTGGCTGGGCAATTGTCCGGCGGGATGAAGCAGAAATTGGCTCTATGCTGCGCCTTAATTGCTAGACCTAAATTACTACTTCTCGATGAACCTACCACCGGAGTTGATCCCGTTTCGCGCCGAGAGTTTTGGGACTTACTTGCCACTGTCACCACTGAAGGTGTCACGGTTGCTGTAGCAACTCCCTATCTTGATGAAGCAGAGCGCTGCAATCGACTGATTTTGATGCATGAGGGTGAAATTGAGGAAATCGGGACACCGATGGAATTGAAGCGGAACCTTGGCTTGCATCGCTTAGAAGTACGGGCCAATGCTATTGATAATTTAGAGCGAAGGTTGCATCAGGTGGAGAAGGATGATCCTAGTATCTTTTCTGATGTGCAAACTTTTGGTGATCGACTCGATGTGCTGGTCGATGACGTAGCCCGAGCCAGTGATTCAGTTCGTCAGGCTGCAGTTCTTGAGAAGACTAGTGAATCGCTTTCTATAGAAGTGCAAGAGCCGACTTTAGAGAACGTGTTTGTTACTAAATTGAGAGCAAAGACTGGAAGCGAGATTCCTGCTGCAGAGAGGATGTTTCCTTTCGTGGCAGAGAGAAGCAGGAAGGCCGGTGGCAGTGGTTTAGACGGTTATGTTCAGACTGCATCTAATGGCCCTTCGCGTTCTGCAATCTTTGCCCAGGGCGTGAAGAAAGTCTATGGCAGTTTTCATGCTGTCAAAGATGTTAATTTGCAAATTGAATATGGCGAAATTTATGGACTCCTTGGCGCTAATGGCGCTGGCAAAACTACCACGATTAAGATACTCTGCGGGCTGATTAAACCAAGCGCTGGGCGAATGGAACTCTGCGGACAGAAGTCAAATCTACGTTCTGAAGCTCTGCGGCAGCGGCTTGGTTATATGAGTCAGAAATTTACGCTGTATGACGATTTGACTATTCGTGAAAATCTTGAATTTTATTGTGGTGTTTATTGTGTGCCCGATAGCCTTAAGCGCGAGCGAATTAAGTGGGTATTGAGAAGCTCTGATTTGGCTGGACAAGAGGGTTTGCTGACTGCTAAGCTGCCGGGCGGTTGGAAGCAGCGCCTCTCATTTGGTGCCGCTGTTTTACACCAGCCAGAGGTACTATTTCTCGATGAACCGACCTCGGGAGTTGATCCTCTGGCTCGACGCGAGATGTGGAAGTTGATTCGTGATTTTTCCAGGCAAGGCACGGCCGTGCTTGTGACAACACACTTCCTGGAAGAAGCTGAATACTGTAACAACCTCGGCTTTATGGTCGCAGGCTCGCTCGTGGCAGAGGGCTCTCCTTCCCAGATCAAGAATAGTCAGCCCGGTAAACTTGTGGAGCTGCGCTTTGAAAATGCTCAGGCGGCTTACGCTTTTTTGAAGCAGAGGTTTGTTTCTTGGCGAGTTTCAATGTTCGCCGATAGTTTTCATGTGGTGTTTGATGATCCTGATAGTGAGTTGCCAGCTCTAGTTAAGGAAATGGCTTCTAGCGGATTGGTGCCACTATCTTCCAGGCAAATAGCATTTAGTTTGGAAGACTCATTTATTTCAATTGTGCAACGCGCATCGGGGGTCGTGTAGAGCTGATGCGGCGAATGATTTCACAGGCAGGAAAAGAGATTGCACAATTCAGGAGGGACAAACTCACCCTCGCTTTGGCTTTCTTGTTGCCTTCGGTGGCCATGCTTCTTTATGGTTATGCTACGAGATTGGAATCGAAAAATATTCCAGTGGCTGTGCGTAATTTTGATAACGGTGCCCTCAGTCGCGATTATATTGATACTATCTTTGCCAATGGACAATTAGTAAACACGCCTTGGCATGATCCTGTGCATCTCCGTTCAGCTCCTGCAAGTGTCGTGTCAAGCAGTGCCATGGGGCCGCTTGATATGGGCGAAGCAAAGGCGACCATAACTATTCCGCCAGAATTCTCTCGCCGCCTTAAGCAAGGTACGGCTTCTGATATTCAAGTGATAATTGATGCTACTGATGTAAACAATGCTCGCGTCATTAAGAACAGCATAATTGCCACTACAGGATATTTCTTACGCAGCCATAAATTCAACCAGGTAAAGAGTTTAGTAACCACTAAAGTGCGCTTGTGGTTTAATCCAGGCCGAGAAGAAGCCTTGTATGTCGCTCCCGGAGCTACTGCAGTGATTTTGTGGATCTTTCCCTGTCTCTTATCTGCTCTGGCTATGTCTCGTGAAAAAGAACAGGGCACCATATTGCAGCTCTATGCTTCCAGTATCTCTTCTTTTGAACTGGTAGTTGGAAAAGCTCTTGCTTACACTGCCATTGCCTTGGTTCAAGCCCTGATTGTTATATCGATGGCCATGGTTCTATTTGGTATCAGGTTAGTAGGTGATCCCTACATCTACTTTATTTCTACTTTGGTATTTCTTGCTAGTGCCGTCTTGTTTGGTCTCTTTGTTGGTACTCGGGCGAACAGCCAGAGTGCTGCTGTACAAATGGTCGCCACCACCGGATTTACCACAGCGCTCTTGCTCTCGGGATTTCTCTATCCTCTGCGCAATATTACCTATCCCTTGTCTCTAATTTGCAATATCTTGCCAGCAAGATACTTTGTGGAAGCATCGCGCAATGCCTTTGTGCGCGGTAGTGACTTTTCTAGCCAGATTCACCTTCCGGTGGCCCTGGCTATTTGTGCCACTGTTCTGCTCGTGGGAGCTTCCCGGATCATGCGCAAAATGCAGCTGTCTGGTGGGGGCTAAGGAAGACTTTGGAAAATTTTATGTCAACTAGTACACGTAATTATCGCCACCAGATACGGGCTCTGATAATCAAAGAATTGCGCCAGATAATGCGCGACAAACAGTTGATTTTTCTGCTTTTCTTTATGCCCGTCTTGCAGCTATTCTTGTATGGCTTTGCTTTGAGTCCAGATGTTGAACACTTGCGTCTTGGCGTCATCGATCATGCCGCTTCACCGACTAGCCGCGAGGCTGTTGCTGCTCTGGTGGAGAATGGTGTTTTTGATCTCACCGCTTCCGGTGGCACAGAAGCCACCTTAGCTAAGAAGGTTCGGGATGGTGACCTGGAGGCTGGTTTGATTGTGCCTCCAGAGTTTGAGCGCGAAATCAAGCATGGAACCAAGGTCTCTATGCAAGTTATGCTCGATGGCGTGGATGCTAATACCGCTGGTATTGCCAATGGTTATATCAGTCAGATCATTTCAACTTTCAACAGGCAGCTTGTGACGGGCTCTCAGATTTCTCATGAGTTGGTGAGTCCGCAGATTACTTTTGCTTATAACCCTGGCTTGATTAGCAGTTGGTTTTTTGTACCGGGAGTAATTGCCCTGGTTCTCAATCTTGTCAGTACCTTGGTCTCTAGTGCTGCAGTCATCCGAGAAAAGGATTCAGGCACCCTAGAGCAACTGCTGATGACACCGGTTAATTCTTTGCAGATTCTTCTAGCTAAGATCATTCCGCTTTCAATGCTGCTCATGATTACAGTGCTGGTCTGTTTGTTGATTAGTTCAGTGGTATTTCATGTTCCTTTCAGAGGCAATATTTTTCTCTTTCTCTTTGTCTCTTTCCTTGCCATTCTCGTTGGCATCGCTATTGGTATCGCTCTAGCTGCCTTCTCTCAAAACCAGCGACAGTCGCTTCTGACCTCCTTTTTCGTCAACTTGCCGGTGATTCAACTTTCTGGTGCTGTGGCTCCATTAGAGAGTATTCCGGAGTTTTTCCAAGTGCTATCACTCTTTGACCCCTTGCGTTACTACGTCACATGCGTTCGCGCCATTATTCTCAAAGGTGCTGGGTTAGAGGCAATCTGGCCTGACGTTCTAGCCTTGGCTGCCTTTGCCACAATTCTTTTAGCTCTAAGTACATCGAAATTCGGGAGGCAGTTGGCATAATGTTGCGCCAATTAAGATGGGAAAATTCTTCAAGGGTCATTGCGTTTTCTCTGGCATTGCTAGGCAGTTGCGCTACCATTTCTCCTTCGAGCAGTGCTTTGGCTCAAGATTTAAATTTACCTTTGCGTGGCTTGAATAAAGGTCCACTAGATGAGGTGGTGCCAGTAGATGATCTCTCGGGTAGTGACGTTGATCCCCAGCGCATTCAAATAGTTCGACCGCCCCTTAGTGCTCTGATCTCTATCGATAAGAAAGTAGATTCTTCTTTGCTCGATGCTGCTTCAACAGTACCTATGAGTCTCGATGATGTGGTGCAGTCCGCCTTGAAGAACAACCTTGATATCGGTATTTCTTCTTACGCCGAGCGAGCCCGTAAGGCTAATATGGTTTCTTCCATGGGTAAGTTTCTGCCCGATATTTCTCTCTCTTATCAGTGGAATTATCTTAAGGGCAAGGCCAATGTGCCTTTTGGTCAGACCCTTGAGCCTCTCAGCTTTAACAATCCATTCATTTTAACTTCGGCTGGCTTCAAGTATTACGGATACCGTGGCGGTAGTGTCTTATTTGGTGCTTTGCAGAATCGCAATAACTATCGCGCTGCTCGTCATTCCAAGCATGCTACGGTGAGCGATACTCTACAGACCGCCGCTAAGCGCTATTACGATCTTCTCCTACAGGAGGCCCTTCTGCAGATTAGAGTGAAGGCTGTGGAGACATCAGAAGGTCAGCTTTCATTAAACAAAGATTTGAAGCAGGGTGGCTTGGCCACTAATCTAGAAGTTTTGCAGGCGGAGACTCAGCTCTCTCAAGATCGCCAGAATTTAATTGATCAACAGGTTGCTCGCCGTGAAGCCGCTATTCTTCTGGCTGAGTTTCTTAATGCCAATCAAGGCCTTGATATCGTGCCCAATGATTTATTGCTACAAAAGATTCGCATAGTTTCTGAGCAAGCCAATGCTGCTCGTCTTCTGCAATTGGCCATAGACAATAGACCAGAGCTGAAGCAGTACGAAGAGTTGCGTTTGGCTGCTAAGAAACAGATAGTGATAAATGCGGCTAAACTGCAACCTAATTTCGCCTTTAGTGGCAATGTCTTGGGAATTGGTGAGACACTAAGCAAACAGTACGAACTGGCGCCAATCACTCTGGCTGGTGCTGCTGGTGGTGTCGGAGTGCGGGCTCGACAGATTACGGCGCTATACACTCTGGGTGTTAATGTCAATTGGAATTTTGAGGGTCTTGGTGCCGTTGATCTGGCCAATACCTATGCTGCTAAGATGACCGCTCGACAGGCTGGTTTACAGCAGCAACAGGTCTTGAATAAGGTCACTTCAGAAGTGCGACGCTCTTATCTTCAATCGCTTAAGACTGATAGAAAGATTGAAGAAGCTGTAGCGCAAGTGCGCTCCGCCAACGAGGAACTACGCCTGGCACAGCTGCGTTTTCAAAACGGTGTGGGGCGCAATATTGATGTGCTTAAGGCCCAGCAGGATTACACCTCATCGCTTATCGAAAAAGCTCGGGCAATCGTCAATTTCAATAACGCTCAAATTGATCTTCTGCACGATACAGGTTTGATCTCAAGTTCGACCGTTCTTTCTCGCAGTCCGGCTATTCGTTAATTGACGCTGTCAGTTTTTGTCCACTGCCAAGCTGCAGGCTTGCGCTCTCAACTCTTCGAATTGTCTAGCCTTTGTGAGGTCGCTCGTCTACCGAGGTCTCCTAACCTACTGATGTCTCTTTATGTACAGAAGTCAATTGATAAGGTGCTTAAGCTTAAGTTTTGAGCAACATGATAAACTCCCAGTCTTAAATTGATTTTGAATAAAGGGCAACCCTTTACTTGTCATGTTTACTAAGCAGGTTCTCTAAGGAGAGATAACAATGGGCACTATGCGGGCACACGAAATTGACTACACCATTATTGGTGATGACATGCAGCTGGTGGAAATTGAGCTTGATCCTGGCGAAACAGTGATTGCTGAAGCCGGGGCTATGAACTATATGGAGCAGGGCATCGTCTTCGAATCGAAAATGGGCGACGGTACAGACGCTGACCAGGGCATGATGAAAAAGCTTTTTGGTGCCGGAAAGCGCATGCTGGCCGGTGAGTCTATGATGATTACTCACTTCTCTAACGGTGGATCGGGCAAGCAGAAAGTCGCTTTTGCTGCTCCTTATCCAGGCAAAATTATCCCGCTTGACTTAGCCCAGCTCGGTGGCAAAGTCACCTGCCAACGTGACGGCTTCCTTTGTGCTGCTTATGGCACCAAGCTAGACGTGGCCTTCACTCAAAAACTAGGTACTGGATTCTTCGGCGGCGAAGGCTTTGTCCTTCAGAGTTTGAGTGGCGATGGTTTGGCCTTTGTCCATGCCTGTGGCACTATCGTTAAAAGAGAACTCAAAGGCGAGACCCTGCGGGTTGATACAGGTTGCCTGGTTGGCTTCACTCCTGGCATTGAATATTCAATTGCCCGCGCTGGCAATTTGAAGTCGATGGTATTTGGTGGCGAAGGCCTATTTCTTGCTACGTTGAGCGGTCATGGAACTGTTTGGTTGCAGAGTCTGCCATTCTCACGCTTAGCCAACCGCATTCTTGAGCATGCCCCTCGCGCTGGTGGCAGCCCATCCGAGTCTGGTGGTGGTGGCATCATTGGTGGTATTGGCTCACTCTTCCAAGATTCATAGAGTTCAGGCCAAATTGGCATAAGCCCTTTCCTCAACCCTGGCAATTGCAGCTTCGGCTGCGGCCACAGCACTGCTCATGGCTGCATCTACAAGTAGATGACCACTTCCTACCCAGTCGCCGCAGACGAATACCTGGCCGGGAAGATTCACCACCGGCAGTGTCACGTTGGCTAAGCCGTTGGCGCCGTTATCTGCGGCTAAGGGCGTGCCGAAGCTTGCCGCCATGTTAGGAAGAAAGCGCTTGTAGACAAGTTCTTCCTGCCAGCCTGTTTGCATTTTGTCGAGTAGTTCTAGAAGCTGCTGCTCGTGTTTTTCACTGCCTTTTTCGCCTTCGGGCAAATAGACAGCTAAGTGTATGAGGGCGTGATTGTCCTCAGCTAATTTTGCCGTGTTAGAGTGCACCGAGTAATAGAGCGGCTGATCGATGCCGATGGCAAAAGTATGATCTGCATCTGTTAGCTTGCGCAGACAAACATCGAGGCAAGCAGCATAACTAGGCAAGATATTGTCGAGGGTCGCAGCTAGAGAGGTCGCTCCTGAATCTAGCGATAACAGCTTGCTTACTTGTTTGGGGGGAACTGCTAGAACGACGGCGTCAAAGTTATGCCTGTTGCCATTGATTGTGATTTCCAGTTGGCCGAGATTTTGATTTTCACCGTGTTCATTTTTAGAGGGCGCAATGGCACTGACTTCTGCACCATATATTTCGCTTAGTCTAGCTTTTCCATTTTGTCCGTCTTGGCCTTCTTGCGATTCTTGTGCATGTTGGCGAATTAACTGCAGCATAGAGTCAACCAGGCTTTGCCAGCCGTGATCTAAATAGAGCACACCTTCTTGCTGCACGAGCAACAGCTGTTGTATGGCCGCTGCCGCTGAGATTTTTTGAGGATTATTGCAATAGGTGGATAGCCTAACCATGGCGGTAAATAGCTCTTGAACCCGCTCACTCTTTACAGTTGACTTGAGCCATTGAGATAGCGAGACATTCTGCAAGGAGCCGAGATCGCTTTTTGCTAGATTGCCCATCAAGAAACCCCATTCGACTTTGTCAGTGATGGAAAGTAGCTTTGTCGCTATGGTAGAGGCTGTGTCTAGCGGCAGGTCGAGGACTTCACCTTGAAAAATGGCCTGGGAGCGCTTGAGGGTTGGTATAGCGCCGGCTGGAGTGATATTGAGCTTTTTCAGAATGCCATAGGCGGCTCCGCCTTTATATAAGGCATGCGGCCCCTGGTTTAAATAGAAGTGGTCGCGCTCTAGGGTACTGGCTCGACCGCCGGCCCCGTGCGATTTTTCTATCAGGGTGACCTGGGCCCCGCTAGCCAAAAGTTTTTGCGCGGCGGTCAGGCCGGCCATTCCTGCTCCAATTACGGCTATTCTTGCTGCATTTTGGGGGTTCATAATTTGGCCTCGCTAAATCGGGATGCTGCAATAATGTTTTGAAAACTTTGTGGATAGTTTTTATCCGCAATTCGCACAAGCTATTCAATCATGGATAGAATTTGTCCACAATGCTTTTCCTCCCCTTTTAATCTTGGATATAAATTATCTATATATAATGGCTACTAGAATCCCGTTAGGTATCAAGTGAAATTAGGTAGTGGTGTTGAGTGGTCTATTCATTGTCTGGCTCTGCTGGGCGCTTTGCCGCCGGGGCGTAGCCTGAGGTTGGAGAAGCTGGCAGAATTCCACAACCTTAAGGTCGCTTATCTGCGCAAGCACTTCCAGGCTCTCTCTAAGGCTGGTCTGGTTGCTACGGTCACCGGGCCGCAGGGTGGTTATCGCCTGGGTCGCAGCAGCGACAAAATCAGTCTGCTCGATATCTATATAGCTCTAGAGGGCGACGACCCTTGTTTCCGCTGCACCGAAATACGCCAGGACGGTCCCTGCGCTATTCCTGCCAGCGATAAGCCAAGCTATAGCATTCCTTGCAATATTGCTGTGTCGATGTGGAAAGCTGAAGACGCCTGGCGCAAAGAGTTGGCCAAGGTATCAATTGCTGATGTTTTGGGGGCGACGGCAAAGCAAGTTAGTTCCGAGAAAATGGAACGCATGGCCCAGTGGCTGACAGAGGCTCTCGCTTAGCTGTGGTCTGCTTACCTGTGGTCTGCTTACCGGTGTTCTCGCTGCTGAGAGCTAACTTTGCAGGCGCAGTTTGTTGATTAGCCAGGCTTTGGTTTTGGGGAAGTTTTGCGACACAGTGGTGACTGCTTTGCTGGAACCGCCGGCGATACTATCTAGTAAATAGGCACAGACTTCTTGTTCAGCCTGGTTGGCAGGTGGTGCCAAGAAAGGCAGAGTCTCTTCGATATTTGCTGGCAGGTTGCGGGAGTCAAGCATGAAGGCGGCGTGAAAATCAGGATCGCGAGCTAAGCCGCCGCTGCTTTGCTCTATGGCATTGCCTATTTGCTTGAGGAAAGCTTCTTTTATTTCACCTGGGGAAAAGGCTTTGCCTTTGCCAGCTATCATCAGGTTTTCAAATACTGTGATTTCTTTGCCGTTTAAAATGGCAGCCTCTTGCAGCTTTGAGTTTGCCTCCAACTTATCTTGAGCTGACGACGCTACGCTTACTGTTATTTCAGCAGTATCGAGAATTTGATAAATTGCTCTGGGCATACCGAGAATTGCTTTTTTTACGGTGTCTATGGTCGCTTTGCTAACAGCGGCGTGACCTTTTTTAGCGGGATATGCTTTGACACGATTATAGAAAGTACTGCTTTGACTCTGACTCTTTTGAGCGGCGAACGTTGCTGGATTTTCTAAGCGCAGCACACAACTGGCCGCTTGTGCCGCTTCTGGCGTTCCTCTGAAACTATCGCGGATATTGCGGTATACAGGTAGTGCCAGTTTGTACTGCCCCTGGGCGGCGTAAGAGTGCGCTAAGTAAAGCATGACGATGGCATTTGAATTACCTTCTTTCATGGCATCAAGAAAGTATTGATTAGCGACGCGGTAGTTGCCGCGGTTATAAGCTTCTACTCCATCAGCATAGTCATCATCGCGATCAGCTAGGGCCGGAGCCGTGCTACTGAGCAGCAGTGCTAGAGAAGCTATGAATATTTTAGCCCTAACCACTTTAGCCTTCTACATTTTAGTTCTAACTATTTTAGTTCTAACTATTCTAGTACTGCTTAACTGCGCCACCATCGATGGTGATAGCAGTGCCGGTGATGAATTGGCCCTTGGGAGATGCCAGGAACGCAATTAAGGCCCCAAGATCTTCAGCTTTCCCGAATTTTTTCACGGGCGCTGAGTACTTCCAGGCATTTACTACTTCTTGGGCTGAAACACCGTGAGTTGTAGCGTACTGCTTAGCTAGTTCGTAAACTAGTGGTGTATCGAACAGACCGGGGCAAACTACGTTCACTGTGACGCCGTCGGCAGCGGCCTCTGTGGCTATGCATTTAGCTAGGGCGTTGAGCCCGGTGCGCAAGGTGCTTTGAACAACTGAGCTTGCTTCTGCTTCGATGCCAAAAGTAGAACCAATGTAGATAACACGGCCATAGTTTCTCTTGCGCATGCCATCGAGCAGCATTCTTGTTAGTACTATCGGTGGGCGCAGTACCAAGTCGTGACCATATTGCCATTGCTCGTCGGTCGCTTCAGAGAAGGGATAGGTTGGTGGGTGGCCGGTACTGACTATCAAAATATCAATGTCACCCAGTCTTTCTTGGGCTTCCCGGGTGGTTTTCTCCAGGTCTTCCATCTTGGTTAAGTCAGCGGCAATGCCCACCACCTTAACCCCGGTTTTGGCTGCTATTTCGGCCGAAACAAGATCTATTTTGTCAATGTAGCGCGATGAAATCGCTATATCTACGCCTTCTTCGGCTAGCGAAACGGCGCATGCATGGCCTAAACCGTAACTCGCGCCCGTAATCAGGGCTTTTTTACCCTTCAGTCCTAATTCCATTAGCTTCCCTCTGACTTTTCCATTAAATCAATAATGACTTGAAGCTGAGGATAGCAGTAAGGCCGCTATGAAAAAAATAGCCTGACTGAAATGGTGACTTTCCGTTACTAAATAGAGCTGAAAATATCTTGATTGATGGGGAATTGCCGCATTGCTAGGAGCCGCCCATAAGGTTATGTTGTCACTATTAGATGGCAACGCTAACAGAAGAGATCGGTCAAGATATGGGCAAGGGATGGGTCTGGAATAGCCCAAACATTGGTAAATACAGCACAGCACTTAGCGTAGCGGTCGGTCTTTTGATCTTTTGCTATTTCGTTATTTTCGCCACTGCCTATCCATCTGCTGAGCTACTGCGGGCCATAGCGTTCGAAGTTGTGATTTTCATAGTCGTTTTGTGGTTCAAGTTGAGGCAGGGGCGAAGTAAGGCCGCCCGCCTTGAAAATATGGTCATGGATGAACTGGGCTCGCAGTGGAAGACTTTAAATTTCTTGCGTAAGGCTGGCAGTGCCTTGGTCCTCGCTTGCTGGTTTGCTGTCACGGCTTTTCTAGTGGTTGATCTCAGTGCCCTCACTTCAGCCTGGCTGGGCAATTACAGCCTCGCTCGTAATATTTATATGGCTCAGTATAATCTCGCTCGTGTTCCGTATGCAGCTCTGACTGGCTCTCCAGCCCATACTGCCATACCCGTGGTTCACCCGGCCTATTCGCTGGAGATTTTAACTGGCGCTTATATAGAGGCGGGAAAGCATGCGCTGGCGCGGCAGTTGACTAAAGAGCTGATGGAGATGAGGCAGCAATTGTTCGGCGTGAATAGTGAGCTCTATGCCGGAATTCTGGCTAATTCTGCCAATCTTTATCGCAAAGAAGGCAATTTAGCTAAGGCTGAAGAAATAAGCAAAGAGGCTTTGCTAATTTCGCGAGGAGTTTTGAAGAACACTGGCATGGGTCAAATCATCACCCAAGTGGCTGACAATCTGCGTGATCAAGGCAAGTATAGTGAGGCCGAGCCGCTCTATGTGGAAGCTTTGCAGATGCGGGAAAAGCAGTTTGGGCCAGGTAGCGTTAAGGCCGCAGAGACTCTCGTTGAGTATGCTAGGTTGCTGCGGGCCCGAGGCCAACTGGCTCTAGCTGATGATGCTAAAGCCAGGCGCTATGAAGAGCGCTCTGCTGAAATTTTCAAACGCCACGAAACTAAAAATGATCCAATAGCTTCGATGCTTGTCACGGCTTTGTTTTTTCTTGTTTCAATAGTTGTATCAAAGATACTCTTTGGGCCACGGGGCTACCTAACCAAGGTGGCGATGAGGCGCCTTGAGCAGAATTTGAACACTGTCAGCGAGCCGGCTTCTGCAGTGACTGTTACAGAAGCCGGGGCGGCGGCCAAACACAATGCCAGTAATTCTCGGGAAAATATCGGCAAGCTGATCAAATTTTATGAGAATCAGAATAATATTGAACAGGCGGAAAAGTATCGCAATATGCTAGCTGGCATAGGCAAAGACTGACAGTAAGATATTTAGGAAAGAGCAAGCGGTGGAAGAAATTGTCCAACTATCAAAGCACTATACTAAGCGTGTGCTGCAGCTTTTAGTGGCTGGTCAATATTGGGGCATACAGCGCGAGTTTAAGCTAGCGCCAGGTCTTACTGCCGAAGAGATCGATCATGCGGTGCGCGATTTCGAGCTCTCTGCTTCACGTTTGGTTATGCCACCAGAGGCAGCGCTAGCGAGCGTGCAGGTCTTTAATTTTGATGATCGCCAATGGAATTCAGGCCCTGTGCCGCGCGGCTCAGCCACTCATAACACCATTATTTATGTTTCTGATGGTGGCACTAAGTGGGCTCAAGACTTTTTCTTGTGGTCGGCCATGGGGCGCTCTAGGCATATGCTCAAATTGGTTTTTCGGGTAGTGGGCGAAGATGTTGTGGTTTCCTACGATGGCATTTACCAGCACTGAATCTTTCTTTTGCCGATTGTTAAAGCCTTTTGTTTTGACATTCTTGACTACTTTGAAGTTTGTCTAGCACAGGCAAATTTCAAGGCAATTAAAAAATAGAAGGAAGGGCGTTTATCTTAATGCCGTTTTTATCTGTTGACAAATGCTAGTCAAGAATTTCAAAATCTATTCTATGAACTTACTGAGCATGATTGCTTCATTGCGTAAGTTTGGGAATTTCGTCGTTGGCCTTTTTCCCGTGCTTGGCACCATATTAGATTGGCTCCTGGCACCCTTCATCCGTGCTGCGCGAGTAGCACAGGCGCGTGCTAACCAGCAGGCCGCTTCCCAGAAATCTGGGGCAATTGCCCCCGAGCAAGTCGATAAGTTTCTCCAAGCACCGCTAGTCAAGGCCGCTACCCCAGCGCTTAGACGCTTCTATTGGAAAGACTATGCTCAAGATCGCTTAGTTTTAGAGCGTTTGCCGGCAGGTAGTTTAGTGATTTTGCGGCCCTTGTTTCTGGTCACCGTGGCCCTAACCATTCTATTGCCCTTACTTGCTGTTTTCTCCAAACCCGCTGTTGATCTGACAACTCTGGCTGGTGCTACGGGCAGTGCTCCAATATGGTCGGTTTATCTTTGGCTAGTTGCTGCAGCACTAGCGTGGGGCTGCATACTGGCCGGCTCTGCATTTTGTAATCGCATTTTCTTTTGTTTCGTTGCAGTTATCTACGTCACTCTCTTTGGTGCCTGCGCTTTATTTATTCCCCGTTCGTATGGCAATGCTCTTTTGCCCATAGTGGTCTTTTTAGCCTTGAATTTCAGTGAGCGAACCCTGAAAAAGCCGGCTGCAATCGATGGCATATTGTCAGCTCTGGTTGCCCTTGTGGTGGGCGCTCCTACTGGAGTCTATCTCTTGGCGCTGACCCCGTTGCAACCGCTCTTTAAGCCCTTTGTACTAGAGTCTGGAATTGTTATTGGAGCCCTCTTTGCCCTGAGCATAACTAGCTTCACTCGCGGGCGGGGCGGTCACTTTGAAAGAATACAGGGGAGCGGTGGCCTTGGTGCGGTGAGACTCAGTGCGCTTTTGCGGCAGCCGATTTCTATTGCTGCTAGTGCATTAGTACTTTCTGCAATCACTCTCGTTTTTCTCATTACCCTTGTTTGTCGCGGCGGAGCCGCAGCATTTGCAGGGCAGCTCTTATCTGAAATGAGTCTCTGGAACGGCTATCTCTGGCCGGTCTGGTATTTCATAGGCATTGGTATAGTCTTTAAGTTGATAAAGAACACCAAGGTCATCACTAAGTCGATAAAAGAGGCTTTGCCTGGTGCACTATATTTGCCGGTGGTGGTGCTTTTGCTAGTGGCCGGTAGTGTTTTGATGTGGCGCAACGATCTTGTTAATTGGGCCCTGCCTTACGATTATTTGAGCGCTATTGCGGTGCCATTTTATAACGGTACCAAATGGTACTGGAGCGAGTCGATCAATTCATTTTCTGCTGCTGTCTTAAAATGGGTCTTTCTCTTTGATTTGATTGCCATGGTTTGGTTGCTGGCGAAGAAGCGCTTGCACGCAGAGAGTGCCGCTTCTCTGCTCTATTTCTCGGCCCTTTCCTGGTTTGCCGTTACCGAGTATATGTTTCAGTGGCTCTCTTTTGGTCGCTCACCGGCTCACTCTGTCATCTTGCTGATGACTTTTGCTATGTGGTTGCTTTGGCTTTTTCATACTGTTGGTCTAGAAATGAGCTTGCAAACCTCAAAAACTTTTCCATCGATGGGCCGCCTTGCTATCTTTGGCAGCATCGTGCTCTTCGCCTTGTTAGAGATTCATGCTCGTTGCGCAATCAAAGACTATGGTGTCATTAATGAAATATTCCTCTATATGTTTAGAGGAATTATCGATGTGGGACTACCGTATTTTCTCTATGTTTTTGCCAGTCGGCGCTTTCAACAACTGCCCTTAAAGATCGCTGAGATTTTCCAAATATTTTGCGCCGGTGCCATTCTTACTTATCCCCTTAACGTGCTCGATAAGCTAGCCTTAGGCGGTTGGAGCTTGTCAGGTTTGAGTGCGATTTGGCAGGATGAAATCACTACATTCACCAACAAAGGTTTCATCGCTGCTCAAGAGCCTGCTCTTTCTCTGCTATCTATCGCCTTGCGCTCAGCTGTTTTTGTCGCTGCCTTGGCTTCTGTTACTTGGCTGGTAAACTATCAAAGAGAGCTGAGTATTAGTACTAAGAAAGATACTCAAAAAAATACCAATAATAATACTAGCGGCGACACTACTAAAGCTGCTGTGATCTTTGCTTCTTTGGCCTTTGCTAGTGGCTTTGCTTCTTTTTCCAAAACCACTGTTGACTTGCCATTGCCTGATCATCTGCGCGTTTTGGTAGCGCCATTTCATACCAGTCTCTTTTTCGATTATTATTTAGTTGCTCTTTATCTTGGCGCTGGAATTGCTGCACTGGCGCTGGCCCTGATAGTAGCTAACAGCTCATCGAGGTGGCGCTGGTTATGGGCTTGTCTCGTGGCTTTTGCTGTCAACTTTTTGATTAGCTGGGCTTGGCCTGGGCAAGAGGTTTGGCTGCGCTCAACTGGAATGTTGGAGAGCGGTGCCTTAATTGCTGCGGTGGTCTTTGCCTACTTACTATTGCGGGCTATCGGAATAATTGAAGGACAGTCTGCTACTGCTGAGAGGCCTACTGTTACTCTCCTGGAACTCAACTTAGTTGCTGTGCTGATGCTTTCTTGCCTGCTTTATAGCGCCTACCAGCAGTTGCCGAAGGCAGCGATGCAGCCAGCCAATTTTTCTCTGGCGCCAGGTCTAAAGGTGCCTGCTCGCTTTGGTCAGCCATTGCTCAAGGCTAATTCTGCTGTGTATACATTGAAAGAGCCTGATGGTGCTTCAATTTTGACGATTAGTCAAATTGATAGCAATGGTCGTGATCTAAAAACTATCATGGTTGATTTAGTCACACAGACTCAAGCAGCCAAACTATTGCCCAACTTTAAAGTGCTGGGGGCGCAAGACTATAGTCGCTATGCTCCATCAGCCCTGGCTCTTGAGTTTAGTTATGATCTGCTCAATCCCCGTGACCCCGCTGCTAAAGTGACGATGAGTGGAATCACTGTGCTTAAGTTAAGCCTAAGCAATAAGGTTGAATATTATTGTATGCGTGCTACACCAGTAGATATGGATGTGCGCCGTTATGACTTAATTCGCGTCTTGCAATCAAGCAATTAGATAAAGCAATTAGATCAAGCACAGCAGTCTTAGAAAATAGAAGCCATGGCGCCGCTGAGATTGGCTTCCATCAACGATAGTTGCAGGTTTACCAGACGAGCGTCAAAACTATTGGCATCAAAGTCGCAACCAACCCAGGTCAACTTTTCTTCAATTTCTGGATTTTCTGGATCTTCCACAACTTCTAAAAAGCTGCGGTAGCCTTCTGTGCCGCCTACGTCTTCTGGTGGGCAAGCGCGTTTGCCCATGATGCAACGGGCTAGAGCTGGCCCACCATCAAGTTCGACTACCCGTTCGACTTTTACTTCGTGCTGCCATGAATCAGCTAGATCGTACTCATAAACAAACTGGTCGCCCTCGTCAGTTAAGATGTCAGTGAGCTTGATTGAAGTCTGGTCTTTTACTTTCTTGTTTTTTGCATCTAGCAAGTCACCATATATGGTGTTGCCGAAGTGGAAGTGGTGAATGTGATAACCTGACCAGCCCATTGAAAGCTGCAAAATCTCATGGAGTTGATCTAGTGTAATGTCGCCATTGACCAAGAGGCGCCGCCAGATTGGCAATGGGGCATCTTTCAAATTGACGCGCAACTGAAAGAATTTATTGAGATTGCTTTTCTTGCGGACTGCCATGTGTTTTCCTCAGTTTTGTTTTTAGGTACGGTTCAAAAATCGAGTGCTTCTGGTCCGAAAGAGTCAGGCAAGAGGTCGTCGAATTTCCAGATACAGACGTCGTTAGCTTCGTTTTGAATAGAGAGGACGACAAGGTCAAGCCCGCCGAACTCTCTGAGAAATTGTCGGCAAATACCGCAGGGCGAGCCTCCCGGTTTGGTGGCGCAGACTACTGAGATACGCAGAAATTTTGTAAAGCCTTCGGAGACGGCTTTGACTGCTGCTGTTCGTTCAGCACAGATAGCTCCACCATAGCTAGCGTTTTCTATATTGCAGCCAGTGAAGCGACGCACCTCTCCTTCTGCATTTTTGGCTTCGATCACTGAGCCGACATAAAACTTGGAGTACGGCGCATGGGCTGCTTTGGCGGCGACCCAGGCCGCACTTACTAATTCCTGATCAGTATTTTTGAGATCGGTAAATTTAGTAATTGCGGGTTTGAATGACATTATCTGGCCGTTGCTTAGTGTAATTGCGACTAGCTGTGTAATTGCTACTTGCTGTGTAATTGGTACTTGCTGTGTAATTGTTCCTAAGTTGGGAACTGGCTGGCTCTTTATAGTTACTCGTTGTCTACTGCCGCCTGCAAGCGCTCTTGCAGGCTCGTCACAACGGCGTGGCGCTTTTTCAACTCTTCTACTTGAGAAGTCGGTTGGCCGTTGGCTTCAATTGTAGCTTTGAGCGAAAGAGTTTCAAGTAAAGCTGACTTAATCGCCAGCACGATGGTACACGAATCTAAAACAGAACTAACGGTGTCTTCCCCGTCATGGCTGTTGCTTAAGGCCAACCCTGCGTCTAGAGACAACAAAGCGTCTCTCAGTACGTGTTCGAGCAGGCTAACGCCGTAGTCTTTCTGGTTGTCTATGCCCTTTACCAGTTCGCAAAAATTGAGTAGCTCGCGCTCCGTCCTGGTGGTTAGACGCGAAACCCCCTGCCTGGCAGTTTCCATCCAGATGGCCCGGGTCACTTCCAGCTGACTAGCCGCCTGCGTAATGCGCTGCAAGGCAACCACAGGCTCGCTCTCGCCTGCTTGCCACTGCTTGAAGGCTTCCTTTGCTAAGGAGAGACTCGCTTGAGTTTCTTCGATAGGGTCATCGAAAGCATTCATCCGCTATTTCTTTCGCTGGTATATCTTCCGGCCATCCCGCTCCTTTATTCCTCTTTAAGAGTTCTACCGTGCTTTGACCCGACTGAATCAAGCATAAAGGCAAGATCAGATTAAAAGGCTAATTTAGTCGATAGAAGTACTGAGAAAGGCCGTAGATAGCTCTTCTTTGCTCAATAGTTTGTAATAAGAATTAATTGGACCCTAATGTCTGGATTGCTGAGGTGTAGCAATGGCATGGTTTGTGGCTGATTTGCTAGAGCCGACCGAGCTTGTTGGCGTTGCCGGGGTAGTTGCTTGGTTGGTCACTGGGGGCGAATTGCTGTAAGCATCGGCGTAGTTGCGCACATAGAGATTGGTGCCCACGGGGCTAAGTTTCCTCGTGCCAATCGGCTTCTTTTCGTCTAAAAGAGTCTGCAAATTATCGGCACTCTTTTGAATTTCTTGAGCCTTGGTGTTGCCCTTCTCTATCGATGTGCGTTGCGAATCATAGTATTGCTTGAGCTGCTGCAATTGTTTCAGAGATTCTTTGCTGCCCTTGCCTTTGGCAATGCTATCTTCTAGCTCCTTTTGCGCTTTAGCTAGAGCCTCGCTTTGAATTCGGGCTGCTTCCATGGCGTCACGCTCGCCCTTTGAGCGGGACGAATTCTTGGCGCTTTCGGCCTGGGCCTGGAGGGAGTTTTTGGCGTTTTCTAAGACTAAGTCTTTGGGTGGCTCTTTCGCCTTGGGAAGATCGGCCTTGGCCGCTTTCTTCTCTTCTGACTCAAGGCCAAGGGAAATCAGGGCCTGTTTGGAGAGCTTCCCTACTTCTTTTTCGGGGGCCAGGGCAAAGGCTATGCGATATTCCTGGACGGCCAGATCTTTTTTGTTGAGCTTGATATAGGTGTTGGCCAAATAATAGTGAAAAACAGGATTGCTAAATTCAGCCGCTTGAGCGCAGCCAAGGCGCGACTCAGCCAGCTTAAAATCACCTTCTTTAAAGGCTTCTATTCCTTCGGTCATGGCTGAGTTTTCGGCCAGGGCAGCCGGGAGAAAGAGACAATGGCCAGTGGTGAAAAACATAGCCGTGGCCAGGCCCAGGGTCATTTTATTGACCTTTGTTAGGGCTGAGCTGGAGAGTTTGTCTTTCATAGCTGTGATTGCGCCGGTGTCAGGATAGTTAGAAATCTTCAAGGTTTACTGGAGAAATTAAGGGTGGTGGTTCTCGAGATAAAGAGGTTGCCCACAGCCTTAGTGTAACCTGAGCCGGGTTGCCATTTCATCACGCCAGAGTTTTTGGCCGTAGGCTGGGGAGTACCTGGTGGGCTTTGCCAGGCATTGGCATACTCGTCTGTAGTGGTGGGTTCGGTAATCAGGTCTTTTTCTATGCCATCAAAATCTTCCTGCCAGCTTTGCACATTGATCCATTCAGGCAGGCTGCCATTGTCAGCTTGAATCTGAATTTGAGGGTTGGTATGGTCGGCACTGTCGTCTTTGGCAAAAATGTAATAGCGGTTGGCGTTCTTATCGTAGTTTTGATTTTCCAGCAAATTTGTCAGTCGTGCCATGGTATAGCTTGGGTCCATGCCTTGAACACGCTGTAGCAGCTTTTTCATGGCTGGTTGGTAGTCAGCCTTCAGGGCCTTAATTATGGCCATAATGCTGTGGCCACTGGCGTATTCGCCTCCGAGCTTGCCGAAGCAGTTAATCACCCTAGTGGGAGTCTGGTAATCAACTAAACCGTGAATGGTTTGATCAGCTTTGGTTTCGTAGGGAATGGACCTGATTTTCTTGCCGTCCACCAACCAATTTGACATGTTTACGACATAGAGGGTGATGTAAGACTGAGGGATAGTCATGCTATAGCTGCGAATGGGATTAGCTACAGCGCTTGCGGTGGCGGTGGAGTCTATTTGACCATTGCCAGCTAAAGCTGATTGGCGAAAAGCGTTAGGAATAACTGTGGCACTACCCTCAATCGGGGCAATGTCGGCACGGTTAGGGTCGAAGACCGAATCTGAGATCAGGTGCGGCTGCTCGCCTTCATGGAAAGCGGTAAAAGTAAATTTCTTATTGTTGGCAGTCATGGGCACATAGCCCTGCATAAAGCTCTTTGAGCCCTTATCTACTTTGCCTGCAGTGATGCCAGCGGGGATTTGTCCTGGCGTCATGATCAAGTTGCTCTCGTCTCCCCTGTCGACCATGGCTATAGGGCAGGTGTATTGCGGATTTTTGTCGATACCCATGCCCGGATTGATCATATTGGCAGTGCGCCGTCCAGCCATTTGATGGAAAAACAAATCTTGGGTTTTGCTGCTGGCGATCATACTGTAGAGGTTGTCGTTTACCGTCTGGGCTAATTGATAAGCAGCGTCGCCATTGCCGGTTGCTTTGGGTCCAGCTTGTCCGCTCTTTTGCATTTCTTCCAGGTTGGCGTTAATCAGATAGGCTTTGCCCCAGAGTCGATTGACATTGCTCATACCGACTTTGCCATTGGTGTCAGCGACATCAGCATATTTGGGGTCTGTGGGCACACGGATGTCCATCATTTTTCTTGAGACATTGAGGGCTCCAGCATCGGCAGCGTTACGTACTTGTCTTGAACCACCTAAGAACATGGCCAGAGTAAACAGTCCATAAATTAGGGCCATCAAGCCAAAGCCGCAGGCAATTACTAAAATCAGCGATGCCGCTCTCTGGCTGCGCCTTTTCTTTAGATTTTTCAGCGGCCTAATTGCTTGTGACATTTTTACTCTCATTGGCTATTGCGCAGCCGGTGTACCAAGTAGCGGCTGAATAGCACTGGCTCTAAGCTCAAAGTGATTCATCCACGGTAGGGGAATTGGCACATTGATTTGCATCACCGTAGCCACGGTAACCTGACCATTGACCTGGTCGAAGGTAATTTTGTCTAAATCTACCGAGCTGATTATGCTGGAAGGAACAAAGCGCTTCAGTGAGTTCTTTACCGCAGTTTGGGCCATGGTCTCGCAGCTGCAGCTGCCGGCAGCCCGCGCTGCAGTTTCAGCCCATTGCTCGTTGGTCTGGGCTGTACTCATCAGAGCGACGACATCTACGGCAAACAGGGCAATCGGAATCAAGACAATGAAGCCGACCATCGCCTCAATTAAGGTTTGAGCGCTGGGCTTTCTTCTCTTGCAATTAGTCTTTTTTTTGCTATTTCTCGATGGCATAGTACTTATTGAGCCGCGAATATGGGATTTTCAATTAGTCGACTGCTGGAGACTGTGAAGGTTGCCGGAGCACCCAGGCCAGGTACTTTGAAGAAGAAGGGGATGTTGAGAAAGGGCCGCACAGTTACCGTCGTAGATACCTGTACATACATATTCCCTGAACTGGGGTCATAATCGACGTTAGTTAACGGACGTTCAACCAATCCAGCCGCTCCGCCCAGAACGGTGGCCATCCATTTGTCTGGAATTGTCCCTAGAACTGGCCCTTTTGGATTTGTGGCAATACTTTTGGGCAGTTTCACCGCCTCACGCAGCTGGATATCATTCAGTGAAGCGCAGGCTGTGTAATTAAAGCTCAGGGCAATTATGTCGATCACGGGAAAGACAGCAAAGATAAAGATGAAGAAGAGAGCTGGTCCGAATTCGGCAATAGACGAGCCTCGTTGCCGTGGATTTCGACGGCGCTCAGCTGAGGGCTTGGCTCTATTTGCCGGACGTTTTGTTTTATAGACCACAGCAGTTACTTCTGACTTTAAGTAATACATTCTTATAATATATTATTCGAATGCTGCCGCGGCATTAATAATTGCAAGATCCATTCCAGAATTGGCTAGCAGAGACAGTCCTGTCTTTACAATTGGCTTACGATCGCTTACAGAAATTGGTATTGAAATTTGGGGAAAACCACTTAGCGAGGCCAGGGTACAGATGCCCATGTTAGCCACTTTATTCTTTTGAAGAACCGCAGCTGATGATTGTTTTAGTGGTGGTAGTGCCGTGGTGGTAGGGAAGCACAAAGCTATATCATCAGTAACTAAATTGGCTAGCTTTTGCCGTAGATTTTCTTGCTTTTGGCGGCCTGCATTGGCTTCACCTTCGGTGGCGTCTTTACACTTTAAGAATAACTCCTTGATGGCGGGAGCTAAATCAGGTTGATTGTTTTCTAGCCACTGGCCGTGACACTGCCAGGCCTCAAATGCGCGGATGGCATGAAATATTTCCACCAGCCTGCTGCAGTCTATGCTGTTACTTAGTTTGATATGCTCGACCGAGTCAAAATGGGGCCGCGCTCTTTCTATAGCCGCCACTAGATTCGGTGCCAGGCTGGGCTCTAGTAAAGTGAAGAAGTCGTCGACTATAAGAAGCCTACGCACCTGCTTGAGCGGCTGTTCGCTTTGATTTCTGCCAGTTTCGTCTTCAGATTGTTTCGTCTGCTCTAGAAGCTGTTTGGTCACTTTTTCTAAAATATTTCGGCTTCTGGCGAGCACACCGACAGTATCAAAAGATGGTCCGAGGGGCAAGACGCCCTGGCTAGAAATAGCACCATAGGTTGGCCTTAGGCCCCAAACGCCGCAGTAACTAGCGGGCACGCGAATAGAGCCAGCCGTATCTGTGCCCAGGGCAAAGTCGACTAATCCAGCAGCTACAGCCGATGCGGAGCCGCTAGAGGAGCCACCGGGAATACGATCTGGTAATTGGCTATTGATAGGAGTGCCGTAGTGAATATTGATTCCATCTAGGCTGAAGGCCATTTCATCGCTACAGGTGATGGCAACCAGTCTGGCCTTAGCCTGGAGAAGCTGGCTGATCACCTCGGCATGATTGTCTTCGGGCAGGTGGGTCTTTAGCCAGTCAGGGTTGCCGAATCCTGTGGTGCGTCCAGCTATAGCAAAAATGTCTTTAACAGCAAAGCGCAGACCCTCTAAGGTATCGGCATTGGCTAATTGTGTTTGAGAAATATCTAGTTCAGCAATTATGCCGTTGTAAGTCATGGTGGGCTCAAAGGGGTAGCTAAGAAAAAGGCGTAAGAATTTCTGTTTGAATTTCTTACGCCTTTTATTAGTCAGTAAAAGATTTTAGTAGACGCGGCTTGGTCTGCCAGTAACTTTGACTGTCTCTACTTTAGCTTCTACAGGTAAGCGGCCAAAGGAAGTGCCAAGGCTCTCGTAGAGTGCCACGTCTTCGGGGCTGACGAAACGCTGTTTGATGGCATCGGCCACATCCATGTATTCGATTTTGCCGTCTTGGAATGACACCACTGTGACGCCAAAGGTACCTTGTGAAATTAGTTCTACTGCTGCTGCGCCAACTTCTAGGCCGAAATTAGCATCAACTGGGGTGGCGAAACCACATCTAACTAAGTGGCCCGGTCTCAGGTCGCGAACTTCGGGAGTTTCATAGACACCCTCGACAAATTGTCCGGTGCGCTTCATGAACTCTTTGATTTCAGGATCGGCCTTAATGCGATCTTGCAATTGTTTGACCACATAAGTACCAGCACCGATAAGTTTGCGGTGACCAAATGAATCTGGTTGTGAGTTCATGTCGACCAGTTCGTTGCCTGATGAATCGCGCAGTCCTTCTGCCACCACAATCATCACCGTGCCAGCAAAGACGTCACTTTCTTCGATGCGTTTGATGAATAGAGCTTTGACGTGTTTGTAGAGTACGTCGAAATCAACGGGGATTTCAGGAATAAGAATGGCATCGGCGTCGGCTGCCACGCCACCGCGGAAGGCTGTGTGACCAGCATAGCGCCCAAATACTTCCATCACCAAAATGCGGTTGTGGGTGCGGCCAGTGGTGTGCAAATCGCGCACTTGCTCGGCAATGCGATTAATAGTTGAGTCGCCGCCAACGCTGTAGGGCATGAGGTCGAGGTCCATGGTCTTGGGGGCATGAACGCAGGCAATACCCTGGGCCGAGAGGTCAACCACAACGCTGCCGGTGTCGTCGCCGCCAGCTATGACGAGGGCATCAAGGTTGAATTTTTTCAAGCCGTCTTTGATGCGGTCATATTTTTTGTCATCTTTGATTTTTGAAACTTTCACTCTTGAATTGCCAGCTTCGCTTCCGGCCATGAAGACGTCGATGGCGGCAATTCTTTCGCGGGTCAGTTCGGTTATTGACTTGAGATCAACCAGGTTGTAGAGGCCAGCGTATCCGTTGGGAATAATCCAGGCAGTCATACCCTTGTTAAGAGCGCTCAGGGCTGCCCCTTTAATTACGCCGTTAAGTCCGCCGCAGTCTCCGCCCGATGTGATAATGCCGATGTTCTTCACGCGGCCTCCATTTATGTTTTACATAGTCAATTTAGATAGAATTTCTTCTATGTAGGTTGAAGTTAGCATGCTTCACTCGCCAATAAGTCTTGACTGCTTGAAGGTTCAAGCTGAGTAACAAAATTAAGGTTGTCATTTGAACTTTTTAGAGAGTATGAACGTTATACAGAGAAGCGTCTGATTTAGGACATAGCGAAGGGGCAAATGTGATGAAGCAAGAGTCTGCCGTTTTCCTTACCGTGCAACTGCTATTTGGGCCTGCTCTGCTTTCAACCTGGCTGATGGGGCCCCCAGCTAACCCGGCTCTGGCGGCTTCGCGGAGCAAGCATGTCTCGACCGCTAGCGTCAAGACGGCCAAGCCCAGCAGCAATATGGCGAGCTTGGGGCCAGTCTCAGCGCCAAAGCCCATGACCTCTGACCAGAAAGTAGTTCAGGTATTGAACCGCCTTACTTTTGGGGCCAAACCGGGTGATTTTGAAAGGGTTAAGGCTATGGGGGTGAAAGCCTACATTGCCAGTCAGCTCAATCCTAGCTCTATTGCTGAGAACCCTGCGGTTGAAGCGCAAGTGGCCTCCGCCGAGATTATCCATAGAAAGTCTGCTGATTTAATCAAAGAGTTTCGCTTATCCATCGCTCAAAACAATGCCGCGCGCAAAGCGGTCAATGGTAAAGATGGTAAAGAAGATGCCAATCAGGTTGAGAAAAATACCCTTGCCTCTAAAGAAGAGCAGGCGATGAAGCAGAAGCACATCAAGGTAGTGGCTGATCAAATATTTAAAACTCGTCTTGTTAGAGCGTTAGATAGCGAGCGTCAGCTGCAAGAAGTAATGGTCGATTTCTGGTACAACCATTTCAATATCAGTATCAATAAAGGCCTTGATCATGTCTTGATTGGGGTCTATGAAGAGCAAGCAATTCGGCCCAATGCTCTAGGGCGCTTTCGCGATATCCTTGGCGCTACTTGCTATCACCCGGCCATGTTGTTCTATCTCGATAACTGGCAGAATGCTGCACCCGGTACTCTAATGGTTGTTCCTGGTGGCAATACTAAGGACAAAGCTAAGAAGAAAGGCGGACTCAACGAAAATTATGCTCGCGAGCTGATGGAGCTTCATACCCTCGGCGTTGATGGTGGCTACACGCAAAAAGATGTAATAGAGCTGGCTCGCGTTTTAACTGGGCTCTCTTTGCCCTATCGTGGATATTGGGGACAGTTCTATGCCGTGCGCCATGATCAGGGCGAGAAAGTAATTCTTGGCCATAAAATAGCGGCAAAGGGTGCTGGCGAAATTGAAGAGGCCCTCGATTTTCTCGCTCGCCATCCCTCAACAGCTCATCATATTAGCTATGCCCTGGCTCAGTATTTCGTCGCCGACGAGCCACCAAAGGCTCTAGTTGATCGCATGGCTAAGCGCTTTAGCGAAAGTGATGGGGATATCAAAGCTGTGCTGACAACAATGTTGGAGAGTCGCGAGTTCTTTGATGGGCAATATCAAAATAATAAATATAAAAGTCCTTTTCGTTATGCCATGTCTGCCTTGCGGGCCAGTGGTTCTCGGCCCGAGCACTATGAGCCTATCTACTCATTTTTGAAACTACAAGGTCAGCCCCTCTATGCTTGCCTCACCCCTGATGGCTACAAGAACACTAAGGAGGCCTGGCTGAACTCTGATGCTCTTTTGAAGCGCATAAACTTTGCCACTGCTCTTGGTAGCGCTGGAAATACTGGCGGCAATAGGGCTTTTTCTCAGGCCTCTGGGCAGTCCTATGACCAGGTGCTCAGTACTGTTAATGGTGGTCAACTCTCCTCCCGTACAAGTGCCGTAATTGCCAAATCACCAGAGCCTTTCAAATTGGCACTCTTGCTTGGCAGTCCTGAATTTATGAGTTATTAGGTGCAATATGAATCGTAGAGAATTCTTACAACTGGCGGCACTGGCTTCATTTTCTTCGCTATCTTTAACTCTCCCTGGCTCTAGAGGCTGGGCTTATAGCAACGGTAAAGATGACGACAGCACTAAAAAGTTGATAGTGATATTGCTGCGTGGTGGCATGGATGGACTTAATGTCATTGCTCCATATGGCGACTCACAGTATCAAATAATTCGGCCGACAATTGCTTTGCATAAGTCAGCCAGTGGCGGCCTAATTGATCTAGACAGTTATTTCGGCATGCATCCAGCCCTCATGCCACTTTATCCACTCTTTCAAGAAAAGAGTTTGGCCTTTGTTCATGCTTGTGGTTCGCCCGATCCAACCAGGTCACACTTTGATGCTCAAGACTACATGGAGTCTGGTGTACCTGGTAAAAAGTCAGCCAGTACTGGCTGGCTCAATCGTCTGGTGGCGCAGCTGCCTTCTAAGCATTCGCCGGTGCAAGCAATTGCTATTGGTTCAGTATTGCCACGCATTTGCGCCGGGCCCGCTGCAGTTGCCACTGTGGCGGCCAATTCTAAGATTTCAAAAGGTGCTTTAGACCGACCGCGGGTCGAAAGTGCTTTTAGTGAGATGTATTCAGGTTTAAATAATGACATTGGCGCGTCCTTTGCCGAGGGCATGGCGGCCCATAAGACTGTCAATCAAATTATGGCCAGCCCACAAGACATTTATTCTGACGGTGATGCAAAAGAGCAGATGATTGCTAATCGTGGAGCAGTCTCACCAAATGCTTATCCTAGCTTTGGCAAACAACTAGCTACTCTTTTTCGCAAAGATGCCTCTGTGCAAGTGGCCTTTGTTGATTTTGGCGGCTGGGATACCCATATTCGCCAAGGGGCAGAGCAAGGCGCTTTGGCTGGGCATTTGTCGCCTCTCGCCAATGGCTTGGCTGATCTCGTTAAGGGTTTAGGGCCACTCTATAAAGACACCAGCATCGTAGTAATGTCAGAGTTTGGCCGCACGGCCCACGAGAATGGCAATGGTGGCACCGATCATGGTCACGGTAACGTTATGTGGTTGCTTGGTGGTGGCGTAAATGGTGGCAAAGTTTATGGTCGATTTGGCGGATTGAAGGCCAATGATTTGTATGAAGATCGTGACTTACCTGCTACAACAGATTTTCGCTCTGTCCTTACCGCCGTGCTCGGCGAACAAATGCATGTTCCTAAATCTGCCTTAGCTCAGGTTTTTCCTGGATTTCAAGCCAATGGAAATGTTTTCACTAGTTAAACTGCCCGAGTATTTGCGAAATTGACAGCCGCCTGACATCGATGGTAGAGTGACAGAAAGTTATCGCTCGGAGGGCTGCGACATGTTTAAGAAATTGAATTCCAGCCGACTCTGCTTTCAAGGCTTGTTCTAGCACAGATTATTCATTACTGAAACTACCAAGGCAAACGCTGGCTTGTGGCCTCGGCGCTGATATTGCCCGTAGCAGGCGATCGAAATGATTGTTTCGATTTGTCTGCCGATTTTTGTCACCAGGTAATGTCGCTCTTACAGCGGCTCAAGCTTTAATTGCTGCGGAGAAGTTTTTGAATGAGAGTAAAGAAATTGTCGGCGCGCGCATTTGCGCGTGCTGTTAGTCGTGGCCATGGCCGTGCATTGTTGCATGTCACTGAGTATGGTGACGAGGGATTGGAGGAGATAATCGATCGGGCTCTGCTCAAGAACACTGCCTATTGTATGCAGATTGAAGGATCTCGCAGTGCCTGGTTGCTGCGCCTAGTGGAAGCCACTGGGCATAGTCGCCAATATGCCTATCGTTTTTTAGAGAGCATAAAGAATCGCAAGGACCGTGACTATGATTTAGTCCAGCAAATAGAAGTTTCTGCTTACTTCTTTGAGCTGGGTCTTATAGAGTTTCGTCCTGCTACTTATCGTCTCTTCAAGGCGCTTGTATCAGGCGGAAGTAGTCGTACCCTTTGCGGTTGTGATGTTGTCGATGTCGGCGGTCTTCATGGCCTCAAGTTTGTGGCGCGTTCTCTGGGTAGCGCTTCTCAGAGCATTGATGACTATGACTGTGACGTAATTATGGAGCATGCTCGAGAGAGTCTCAGCGCAGAAGCAATAAGAACGCAGCTCTATAAATTTTCGCTGGATGATGTCTACATTCAGAACTTTTTGGATGCTTGCGGTCGTGCTGAAGAACGTCGGCTGGCTAAACCTTCTGCGGCAGTGAATGGCAGTCGTTGGCGAAGTGTGCCCTCTCTGGACGAATTGCTGACGAGGATTGAGCGAGAAGATGTCACCCTATCACAAGGGGAAATTCGGCGCACTGGTTGTGATCTATCAGTAGATGATGGTGGAAAGGTTTTGCAATTGCTATTGAGAACGCGCTCTGAGTTTAAGCAGCTGGCCTATCTGCGCCTGTTCTGGCGCCAGCCTGTGCCCTTTGTCAATGACCAGCTCCTTGCTTTGCTTGATTCATCTAGTCGTGCGCTGGTGCATGCAGCTGCTTCTGCCCTGTCACATGTAAGAGAGGTCAACGTTCGGCGCAAGGCCCTTCAGCTTCTGCAAGGAGCTAATCGGTCGATGATACCAGTGGCCTTGGAGCTTTTGCGTTTCAATTATTTGCCTGAAGATAGTGCTCTTATTCTCAAGTCCCTTAAGAAAATGCGCTCTCTGGAAGAAATTCATTCAGTTGGAATGGAGCTTAGGGACCTTGCCTCTGACAGTGGAGGAGCTGAACTGGCAGATTGTTTTCTGTGGCTCTATGAGCATGGTCCCGATGGTTTTTGTCGCCGATCATTTGTTGAGCAGTTATTAGGTTGGAAAAAATGCCCACCTGCGATTCTCTTTGAGTGTCAGTGGGATGCATACAACGAGCTCAGGCAGTTTGCTCGTTCGCTTTGTTCGGCGGAAGTCGATCAGCCTCTGTATTATGCCCTGGAAGAAATAGTTCTGGAAGGAAGCTTAAATTGATGATGACGTGCTGAAGGTGGCCCTGTGTTGTTGCGATAGTTCGCTTTTATAGAACTATCGTCATTTAGGGAATAGAATTGTTGTCTGACGTTATAGTAGAGCGCTCAAGACAACTTCTGGCTATAGCGCGATGTGTTTTGAGGTAGTAAATGGAAGCCCCGCATCCTTTCTTTTGTCGCTACAGCCGCTCTTTTGCTTCGGTTGCATTGTCCCTAGCTTTTGTTTTTGAGCTTGCTGCGAGTTCTGCAATGGCAGCCGGTGCAGTCGTTGATTTTGATAAGGCGTATAAGAGCGCGAAGGCTTCTACCGATTCTTCGGAGTTGGAATTGCAGCAAGAAGCTGGCAAGGCCTCTCAGGCCAAGAACTATACAGAAGCATGCGCTAAGTATTTGGCGGCAGCTGCCCATGCGTTCCATTTGGGAAACTTTGAGCGTGCCAGACCAGCTTTCGACAAGGCGTTCTTAATGGCTACACACTTAACTAGTGACGAAAAGAAGCAGATGCTTCAAAATGTAAGTACGATTATTTCAGACAGTCGCATTGATCGAGATCTGGACACCTTCAAATATTTCGCCCAGCAAAGGCTCAAGCTGTTGCAGCGAATGCCGGAGTCTACAGCCGACGAGCGCTATAACGAAGTTCAAACTTTGGCCTTTAGCTGTTCTCAGCACAAGCGTTTTAAGGAGGCTGAGTCTCTTTTGCTTGAAACGCTAAAAGACTTAGAATCGATGAATCCAATACCAGAAAACTATGGATATTGTGCGTCTACACTGGCACGTATTTTCAATGAAGCAGGCGATAATGCTATGGCCAATAAGTACTATGGCTTAGCCTTGAAATTTGCTAGACAGGACACTGAATCAAATAGCTACGAGCATATTCTCTCTAGCTACTTGGACTTTCTGCTGGACAGCAAGATGTTTAAAGAAGCCAGTCCCATTGCTGATGAATACTATGAGTATGCGACAGCTCCTGTCCATTCAAATTATCGAGATCAGGGTTCATTCGCAGGGATAGCGCGAAAGTTTTCTGAGTCGAATCTTGATCAGTCGGATAAGTATTATCGTGCTGCCTTGGAAAATCAGGTGCGAGGCACTAAAATATCGATGAATACTGGTTATGGTCAAACCTGCGCTGAATGGGCCGCAATGCTGCACAAGTTTGGGAAGGCTACAGAAGCAGTAGCACTTCTTGAAAGAGGAATGGCCTTCTGTCGTACTGTAGAATGGCCGCGTTCATTCAACGACAATATGCCTGTTATGGTGGAGCTTTGCGAAAAGTATCTGAGGGAAAGTCATCGAGATGCGGAAGCCGACGAACTTCGATCTTCTTACGGCGCTGAGAAGATCGAACGGGGTCAGGGGGTTCGCACTGAGCGCAGGACTTGGCTTACACGAGCAGCTGGTGACTCATCCCAACGGCCGGCGGATAGAATCGAGGCTCTCACTGAACTTTCTTACAGCGCTTTTGCTGAAGAGAATTGCGCTGAAGGGCTAAAGTTGCTTAAGGATGCTGTAGAAGAGTACGAGAAGAATATTGCCAAATCATCTAGTGAACGCATATATAGCTACTTTTACAACATCAATGCGCGCTTGAAAAAATGCGGTAAGGAAGAAGAGAGCCGACCGCTATTGCTGCGAATCATTAGAGCCCGGATGGTTGATGGTTTTGCAGATCCGGAGGAACGCGGATACCATCACTCCCATAGTTTTGACAGGCTTGATGCTTTCAACGATTATTTAAGTTTGAGTGGTTTAGACCGAAAAAGAGCACAAGATGAACTCTTAAGTGAAGCAAAGGCTTCTGGTAAAGCTTCCAATGTAATTTTTGTGTTGCGGCATGTTGATGCACTAAGTCCGTTTAGTGAGGCCCGCTTGACAAGGCTGGAGGAGATTGCGAAATGGGCAGCGAAAGAGAATAATCCATCACACTTTTATTCGATAATGCTAGAAATTGCTAGCTGGAACATTGAGTTCGATCACTTTGATAAGGCCGCAGCGAAGTGGAAACAGACCATTGGGATAGCTGAGAAAGAAAGGGGCAAAACACCAAATTATAAAGTGTATTATCTCTCCGCTCCCCTTCAAAACCTTGGTAGGGCATTTATTGTCAAAAAACAGCTAGTAAAGGCCAATGAGGTGTATGTTGTCGCCTACAAACTCGCTATGGAAAGTCCAAGTGAATATCAAGCTCAAATGGTTGCGAATGAGATTGAAGCTTTAGCCGCTAAATATCATGAACTGGGTGATGCCGCATCTGGTGAAGTACTCCTGAACCATGTGCTTGCACTTAGTAGAGCCAAACGCGGTGTTGACAGTTTGCTTGAGCGAATGTGTTTGATCAAGCTGGCCGATTTCTATGCCACTTGTGGTGATCATGCGAAAGCTAAGAACACTTGCACTGCGTTTCTAGCGTCTGTTAACAAGCCTGGTTTAAGCGTTAGCAGAACTACGATGGACGATATGGAGAAGCACGTTAGAGTATTGAAGAAGGTTGGGCTCTCCACTGAAGCTACACTGGTTGAGAAGAAGCTGATTGCTCTTGAAGCAAAGCAATGCGTTATGTCGGATGGCGAGGGGCATAAGCATTAAGATTCATTCTGCCGGTCGATATCAGTTGGACGGTTAACCCCGATGCGAGAAGTATTTTCTGGCGAAAGGATATGAATGATGGTAGAAGTAAGTTTCATTAGAGAGCCTGAGAATGAGCTTTTCCATGATTTGGATAAATCAGAGTTGTTTCCAGTCCATAATTCATTATTTTCAAATATGATTTGGTATGGAGACTTTTCTATTGAGGATGGTGGCAATGTATTTTTGATGGAAAATGTTCCATTGATGGCCATAGCTAATCAGCTCTTGTTTGGACTTCCCGAAGTTGCGCTTTACAAGAAGAAAATAACCATTCAAGATCCGGAATCGACTAGAGTGTTTGAAGTAGAAGAGGTAACGCAAGACGAGGGAGAGACTAAAGTCGTCAGAATTTTTGGAAATTTCAGCCATGAAGCCTTCCTGGTTGATCTCGAAAAATTGTATGTCGCCCTGCATCTTGCTTCACTTAGTATGTATAGAGAGGTAGTATTTCGTCATCCAGAGCTACGCGATAGCCTTATGCTGAAAATGTATCTTCTAGCTTTTGCAAGTGCAACCTGAAGACCTGTGGGAAGCGCGAATTCAGTTCCCATGATTTCTTGAAGAACTTTTATACCAGGCCTACAGCATGCCTATTCTGTTCAATTATGGTCACTTAGCATGAATATTCTTGCTCTAGACTAAATCTCTAGCTTATATCCAACACCGTAGACAGTCTTGATGATTGATTCTTGATTTTCGCTATCAATTTTTTTGCGCAGGCGTTTGACGCAAGTGGTGAGAGCATTGCTGGTGGCGTCTGACTCTGAAGACCAGACCCTGTCTAATAAGGCTTCTTGCGTAAATACTTGGTTAGGGTGACGCAGCAAAAATTCAAGTAAGGCATACTCGCTAGGTAGAAGTTTTAATTCGGTGCCAGCTTTTGTCACTTTGTAGGTGCCGCGATCCACTACTAAGTCTCCGCATTGAAATACTTCTCCAACCATGGCTCTTGGTCGGCGCAGTAGTGCTCTGATACGGGCGCTCAGTTCTTTCATATGGAAAGGCTTGGTCAAATAGTCGTCGGCCCCAGCGTCCAGGCCTTCTTCTTTGTCGACAATGGTATTGCGCCCGGTGAGCATAATCACCGGGGTGGAGAGCCCTAGCTTGCGAATCTCATGCAAGATTTCAATACCAGACATTTGGGGCAGAGACCAGTCGAAGATGGCCAAATCATATTGATAGAAACGCATTTTTTCTAGACCATCTTTGCCATCAGTTGAGATTTCTAGATGATGGTGCTCAAGGGTGAGCCAATCGTTGATCATACGGCAGAGCCCGGCGTCGTCTTCTACCAGTAAGATTTTTGCCATTAAGCGCTCCCATTCTAATACCAGATCTATACGATTGTACTTTGACCTTGCTGCTTTCTTGGTAGTTTAAACCAAAATTTGCTGCCTTTGGCTTGCTTGTCTAAATCAGATACACCGATGGTGCCACCGAGCTCTTCAATTATTGCCCGACAGATTGCCAGACCCAAGCCGGTGCCCTCTCGACCATCGCTGCTCTCAACTTGTCGAAAACGCTCAAAGATCGAAGCTCGTTGGCTTTCTGGCACTCCGCGACCGTTGTCGATAATTTCTACGACTACTAAATCGTCGGTCTTCAGCACAACACTAACAAGACCATCTTTTTCGGAAAACTTGACGGCATTGGCCAACAGATTAACTACTACCTGGGTAAGGCGTTCCCTGTCTCCCATCACTGCGATATCTTCATCCGTTTCTTCGTAGTTGATTGTCACCGCTTGCTGTTTAGCAAAACCAGTGACCGACTCTATTGATCTGACAATTAGGGCATTTAAATCCACTGCTTCCATTTGAAAAGTAAGCATGCCGCTTTCTAGTTTTTCAATATCGAGAATATCATTGACCAGGTGCACAACTCTGCCGATATTCATTTCGGCCAGCTCCAGGCTCTCTTTGCCAGCCTTTGACATTTTGCCGTAAGCGTCTACTTCTAGTAGATCGAGAAAGCCTTGCACTGAGGTTAGTGGCGTGCGTAAATCATGGGAAATCATGGCGACAAAGTCTTGTTTTAAGCTTTCGATTTTTTTGCGTTCAGTGATGTCGTGGGCTACGCAGAAAAGTGCTTTTTCTTGCTCTGACCATTGCGCTGTCCAGAGCATGTCGACTAATTTGCCTGCTTTGTGCCTGACTTGATTTTCGAAGGTGCCTTCGCTTTTGCTTGTGATAATGGCGTTAATTTTGAGCTGCGTATTTTGCAGCTGTTCGCCATTGAGAAATTGACTTAGCCTGAGGCCAATTAACTGCTCGGGTTCATAACCCCAAACTTTTAAGGCGGCACTGTTGACGTTGGCTATGCGTTCTTGCTCATCAATAGAACAAATTACATCAACGGCGTTTTCAACTACTGCTCGCTCTTTTCTCAGGGCTTCTGCTAAAGCTGCCGCCATTGAGCGAAAAGTGCTATCTAGTTCAGCAATTTCGTCGTTGTCGCCTTTGATTGGTGCATTTAAAGGTTTATTTGCTGCTAGTTGTCTAGTATTTGCCACTAGAGCCTTGAGTCTTCGCGTGGTACCACGGTTGTAGTAGGCCACTAAAACAAAGGCCAGCAAAATATTGAATATGACAGCGACAAAAATTAGAAGCTTGACGCTGCTTCTGTAGCGAATCTGCGCTTCTTTTTTTTCTAACTGTACTGCTTGTTGTTCTTCTACTAATTGGTCTGCCAAGAGAAAAATTTGATTGAGGTTCTTTTGCAGCGAAATCCATTTTTGTAAGAGGGCGACTTTGTCGCCGTTCACCATTGGTTCATGGGTGGCACTCAATTGCTTTATACAAACATCGTTGAGAGCAGCTAGTCGATTGAAAATGGCGCTTTCGTGTTCGTTGTCGCGCACTAATAGTTTCAATTGCCGCGCTTCGCTATTAAAAACGTCTACTAGATGACGGTAGCGCTTACGATGACTTTCAGACTCGGTTAAATAGCTCAGTATGCTAGAAATGCCAGCATCTAATAACAGTCGCAAGAGTGAATTGGCGTGGGTGGCCACGTCTCTGGCATGGGCTTCTCTTGCTCTTTCATGTTCTGCCTGTTCCAATAAGGTGACTAGGCCAGCAACGAAAAGCAATTCGAAAATTAGAGGCACAGAGACAAGAATAATTGCCTTGCGCGATAGGGTTAGATTGAAGGGGCCAAACTTAGTGCTAGACATATGGCAGTAGTTTAACCCAAGATCATGCCTGCGAAGACTGGGGTGGACGGAATGCCCAAATTTGATTGCCAAAACGGTTGGGGCTGAAGGCCCGGTTAGCACTTTCGTGGGTCCAGCGACCGGTGGCTGAGACATTGGCATAAACCATTAGTTTGCCGTCCTGGCGCTCGCCGACGATACCGACATGGGCATTGCCACCGCCTGCTGCTGCCTCTTTACCTGGTTTAGCTCCATAAATTACGTCGCCTGGTTGAGCTTGGGAGACTGCTACTTTATTCCAGCCCCGATCTTGTAATTGTTCAACCAGGGCACAGGCTCCGGTTTCTTTGTTGATATCAAGACCTGCTTGGGCTAAAACTTCGGAGGTTGATATGGCACAGCCGAGACGGCCGTTTTTTGTCGCTGTGGCTTCAGCTCGCCAGAGTTTTTCTCCCTCGGCTGCCTGGGCACTGGCAACAATGCGATCACCTATTTTAGAAGTGGCCTGGGGCGGCGGTGCTAGTCTTGCCACCATCAAGCCCTGGTCTTTGGCGATATCACCTTTACCGTTGCCTGACTTAGGTTGGATGAGAAATTCGATTTCTTTTTTGTCTGTGCCACCATGATTGGGGTCGCCACTCAATCCGAGAGCGCGACAGAGGGCCTGTGAGCCTTCGCCAATTTTTCTCTTGGGGCCGTGATCTCCGAAAATTGCCGCTACCATTTTGCCCGTGCGGGTATTGCGTACCCAGGCAAGGTCACCGAGCTTGATTCCCATTTGTTTGTATTCGTCAGTCATGGGCAGCACAAAATAGTTGACCTTATTGGCGTCAAGAGCACTGCCGTCAGCATTGGTGAGGCTTGTGGTGGCCTGGCCGTAACGGTCGTTGCGCCAGTCTGAGCCACCATCAGCATCTACTGCAAGTTTTGAGCGTAAGTAGACCATGCCGTTGTCGAGCTTGATTAGGCGATCGCTGGGCAAATTTAGATTTGCCCCTTGAGCAAATGCTTGCCTGGCACTTTCGCTGTTGATAGCTTCGCTGTGCAAGGGGCGTGAGTAGCTATCGAGAGCTGACCGGTGAGTTTGACCGGCATGTTCGCGCTGCTGTCTATGTCTTCTATGGCTTGGTGAATCTTCCTCAATATGTTTTCTTTCGATGTGCCTTCTTTCTCTGTGTCGAGATTCCTGTTCTGCTTTATGTTCTGGTTTATTTTCTCGTTTGTTTTCCAGTCTAGATTGCTCCTTAGCGGCAGCAAATTTCCCGCTCTGGTCCATGGTGCCATCTAGGGTGAGTCGAGCATTCTTGCCGTCAATTTCGAATACGGCGATTCTCGTGGCGTGAGTTTTTTCGTTCTTTTGTTCTACTATTTTATAGTGATGGTTTTTTCCACTATGATCGCTTTTCGAAAACTGCTTGTGATCGTTTTTGTAGAGATTGTGTGCGGCCTCTAAACGCTCTTCGGCTTTGTGTTTGTGGTTGCCGTCGACAACTTTATCTTTTAGCTTTTTGTGGTCAAAGATCTCTAAATGAGGTAAGTGTTTCTGTGCTGCTTTACCATTGTCTGAATGGGCTGTTATTGCTTTTAATGGGTCTGATTTTTTGTGGCTCTGGCCGTGAGACTCTAGAAGGTGAGTAGTCTCGGTCTTTTGCTTGAGCTCTTTGCCCTTATGGTTTTCTAGGTGTTCTCTTTCTGCTGACATGGTTACCGACTCTTTGTTTATTTTGATAGGAATAATTCAGATGATCGCGAGCGCTATAACTGTTTATAACGCTCGCAATATCTGCCCCGTCGTGAAAAACTGAATAATTGCTGCTTGCTGTCTACATGTAAATTTGCTAGCGCTGCCCTTGAATCATCAAGTCTACTGATTTGCCAGTCAGTCTTTGTCTGCGAGCGGCATAGGTATAGCCCTGGTCGCCAGCACGGCCGATGATCTCACCTGCTTTTATGGTGTCACCGGTTTTGGTGCTAGCTAAATCCAGGCCGCCGTAGATTTGATATCTGGTGCCGTGGGCTTGCTTGTCATAGCAGGCCATGACTACAATATCTTGGTTGGGGTTGCTTCGTCTGTAGCGGTCGAGCATCGCCACTTCTGCTGGTGCTAGCAAAATGTCGGCGTTGCCGGCGCGATTGTTCCTATCGTTGTGGTTGAAGCTATAGACAACTCGCCCTTCTTGCATGGCTCTTACAGCGCTGTCTGGCTTGCTATGTATTACTGCATGGGTTTCGTCTTTGCCGTGCACAATTTTGGCTTCAGCACCAAATGTATTTAAGACGCCCATTTTGGTTTCGCCTTTGACCACCTTAAATTGAATTGCTGCTTTGGCACCATCTTGAACTCTATCGCCATCGACAAAACTATCGATTTTGCTGCCGTCCTTATCAACAGTGCTGATGATGCCGCGGTCATTAATTATGGTTTTTCCATCTCGACTGTGAGTCACTTTGCGGCCATTTTCGGTATAAGAATAGACTCCGTTTTTGTCTATTTCGACTTCACCATGCCAGCTTTTGCCTGTGTCATTGTTGATCCAGCGATCTTGGCCATGACGAGTCCAGCTGCCTCTTTCGTCTTTTAGCGATTGAGGGCGGCCGCGATCGTCAAAGTCTGAGAAGTTGAATTTTTTGCCGCCAGCATCTCTCATGGCGGTCAAGTTGCCGTCGCGGTCAAATACAATTACTGAGTTGTCGTTGAGGTCACGATCGGCTCGGCGTCCGTTATTCATAATGTATTTGATTTTGCCCTGGCGAAAGTCTTCGTCGGCAATATTGCCATTTCTATCTTCTCTATGGCGGGAGAAGACTTCACGATTTGGTCCTAAATATTCAACAGCTTTGCTACCGTCTGGTCGGTAGGTGGTGCGATCGCCGCGGCCCTGATTAGGGTCATAATTGGTATAAGAATAGCCGCGGGCATTAACTTCGATCTCGCCGCGCCATTTGCCACCGTTGTCAGATCTCCATTCATCAGTGTGCTTGTGTCTGTGCCAGGTGCCATATTCATTTTTGACCTGGTTTAGTTCTCCGCTTTTGCGATCGTATTTAAATTCGAAGTTGCGGTTGGCTGCATCTCTCATGGCTGTCACTCGATCGAATTCGTCGAAGGAGATTTCGCTGCCATTTCTATTGAACATTCTTTGTGGCTCGAAGCTCGGATAGACTTCGGGGAGAATGCGCCGACCAATTTGATTTTCACAAGGGTTAGCAAAAGAGTAAGTTTGTGAGACTAAGTCACATTGCTCTAATCTTGAGTGACGGCTTTCGAAACAATCATTTGCAATAGATCTGTTTGTTGAATCACTGCCCATAACGAACCTCCAAATGTTTTTCAGAATCCCTGGTGGGTGTCAGGAACGGGGGGAGTTCCTTGGCAACTACATTAGGGCCAAATTCTGTCTAACTTTTGGCAGGCGAAAATATTAGGTGGAAAGCTTGATTAACACTTCGTTGCGGCGCATAAATGGCAAGGTCCAAGGCGGATTGTAATAGGCGTGGACTGGTTCGCCAAGAGTCTTTTTATTGTTTTTGATCAAAAACGTTTCTAGCTCTTCGGCCTTCTTTTCCATGTCTTTTTGGCTGGCTAGACCAGAAAAGCGGATAGCTGCCACTTTTTCACCAGCCACTTCCATCAGGTGGATGCGCTCATCCTTAGGCTGGGGCAAAGTGGCTAGGCTGTACTGTGAAGGCATGGTAAAGCGAATCTTCCAGATACTGCCATGAGCCTCAGCCGTAACTGGGGCAGTCATAGGAATTTTCTCGCTCTTTTGCTGTGACACTGGCGCTGTCATGGCAATTTTTTGCGTGCTGTAAGTTTGATTGGATTGATTCTTACCGAAAATATAGCCAGCCAGCACACGAAAACCAGTTTCTAGGGCTTCTTTCTGGTCTCCAGCGATTTCTACTTCGGCCACGACTGTGGGGTCGTATTGTCTAATTTCGATGGCGCCATAATTTTCTATGACGTCATATTTCGGTTGCTCGACTTTAGAAACAGCTTCATTTTGAGCAATTCCAGCGGCTACTGCCGCACCGATTAATCCAATAAATATCAGGCGCTTTTTCATGGTCTCACTATAGCAAAAATGTTAGAAGTCGGCACTGAGCTTGGCAATAATCTGATCTTCTTGTTTGGCTCGGGCTGAATCTTTGAGGGCAACAAAACACTGTTTCTTCAGTCTATGACTGGGCAGGCTAAACTCTTCAGGAAAATCGCCAGTGAGAAAGGTGAGCGCTTCTTTGTACTTTCCTAAACCAACTAAGCAGGTGGCGATATCGACTTTAAGTTCGGGGCTGGGGTTTACTCCAGCTAATGACTTGTATTCCGCCAGGGCTTCATTAAAACGTTTGCTACTACAGAGCATGCGCGCCAGGTGCTGACGTGGCAACCACGTTTCTGAAGGTTTACTGTTCTTGATTGCTTCTCTAAATGCTTGTTCAGCCTGCTTTAGCTGAAACATTTGTATGTGGAGTTCAGCTTTCTGGTCATATAGTTTGTCTTTGGGGCCGCCACACTCTATGGCTTTTTCCACCTCAGCCAGAGCCTCTTTGTACTTTTGCTGATTGCGCAAAAATTCACCTAAATCAGAGTGGGCATTGGCTGATCTCGGGTTCAATTCGATTGCCCGTCGGATGTCTGGCTCTGCCAGTTCGCTTTCATCTACTTCAAGCCAGGTTTCAGCTCGAGTTAGATAGAGTTGGTCGCTATGGGGATAGATGGCAATGGCCATGGTGAGAAAATCGACGATTGCCTGGATGTTGTGCGCTCTGCTGGTGACTGCCCGGGGTACTTCCAGGCAGTAATTGAGGCTGTGACCATTGGGCTTTATGGCTTTTAAGACAATGGCAATTTGTTTGAAGTTGTCGGCCTTTTTGAGAGCTCTGAGCTTGTTAATGGAGGCTATTTCGCTGGCTGACATGGCTATTATGGGGCTCTCGGCAGCAACTGCATGAACGAGCCCTAGCTCTAGGCCTAACAGGGCTAGCGCGAAAAGAAATTTGGCAAGTTCTCGCGAAAAATTGTTCATATGTAGATTGTCAGGAGCTGAGTGAATTCTTCTATAACCTTCTGCCAGTTTACATTGTTAGCTAAATCAGGGTTCGACCAAAGGGCGAATTCAAGGCACTACCTGCTTCTTTTCAACCGTTTTGGCTACCTGGTGCTAGTGAGACAATTTTCACACCTGGGGCTAAAGCTATCTGATACTTTGAACTCTTGAAATACTTGTGATACTTAACTCCCGGCCATCGGTAAGAAATTGTTTTTGAGAAAAGTCCTGTTAATTGTCCTGCTCTCATTTCTCAGTCAGCCTGCTTTTGCGGCCGTGAAGTTGCCTGGAATATTTTCTGACCATATGGTCTTGCAGCAAGATGTGCCTATTAAAGTCTGGGGTACGGCAAAGCCGGCAGAAAAGGTGCAAGTTAGTTTTGGTAATCAACACGCCAGTTGTGTCGCCAGTAAGAGTGGTAATTGGCATGTGGTGCTGGAAGAGGCCGAGCTAGGACCGACCCGTGAACTGAAGGTGCAGGGCGAGAATCTTGTGGTCTTTAAAGATGTGCAAGTCGGCGAAGTATTTCTTTGTGCTGGACAGAGTGAGTTGCTCGACTCATTGAAGAGTCTTCCTCCTTCTGATTATGCTCTGGGCAGCGCAGGCAAGTCTAGCAATACTAGCAATAAGTTGCGTTTTTTCCTTGTGCCCAAGAAGGTCAGTGCCAATCCTTCTGCGGTGCTTACAGGGAGCTGGAAGGTCAGCTCTGGCAATAACAATAATAGTAGTGGTGGCGATAAGGCTACATTGGCTGAGTGCTCTGCTCTTGCTTACAATCTTGGCCGTAATCTAGAAGCTAATTTAAAAGTGCCAGTTGGTATAATCGATTGTTCTTATGCGGAAACTCCGATTGCATCATGGATTTCAAAAGATCGCTTAATGCAGATGTCGGTCTTTCGGCCGATTTTAGATCCCAGTCTTAAAGCAGCGGAGGCTGCCACCACCCCTGATGGCAAGCCGACATTGAGCAGCGTTTCTAAACCCTGTGTCGCTTACAATGGCATGGTGGCGCCCCTGGTCGGTTATGCTCTCAAAGCCGTTGTCTGGTATCAAGGCCTACATGACTTGGGGCAAGCTGTTAGCTATCGCAAATTATTGCCGATGCTGATTCGCGATTGGCGTGTTCGCTGGGCACAAGAACCAGATATTCCATTTTTCTTTGTACAGCTACCGAGTAGCGCTGTTGCTTCCAATACCTTTGACATAAATACACTGGCAGCCTGCATTGGTGTTGAAAATTCTTGGGTGAATATGCGCGACGCGCAAGCTTCAGCTCTAGCGGTTGGATCTACTTCTATGATCGTAACTACTGATTACACGAAGCACCATAGCTTGAATCAGTTAGATGGATTGCCGGGTCGCCTTAGTCAGGCCATTCTCACTAAGTTGTTTGAAGGAAAGAAGACAGCTTTTGGCCCGCTCTATGAAGGCTATGACAGTCAAGGCTCGGCTATTAAGGTGCATTTTAGCAATGCTAAGGATGGCTTAGCTCTGCGGCTTAAAGTTGGTCAGCCTACTGGTTTTGAAATGATTGATACAAAAGGGCGATTATTCCCGGCCGAAGTGAAAATTGTTGATCATGATCTGCTGGTTAGCAGCCCTCAGATTGTTAATCCCATTGAGGTTCGTTACGACTGGAAAGACGCAGCTAAGGCTACTCTCTTCAATGTTGAGAATTTGCCCGCTGCGCCTTTCCGAATTAGCATTCGTCCTAACTAAGTTTTAGTGCACTTAGTGCCGACCGCTTCGGTATGTTCTGCCTTCGTCTGTGATCCAGACGTTGAGCATCTGTGCTAGTTGATTGGTCAATTGATTTTCTTCGAGCAAGAGGTGTTCGCCATCACCGATTACCATCAAGAGTTTGTCTTGGGTGGACAGGGCATTGAAGAGTTCGATGGTGCCTTCTGGCTTGACGAGCTTGTCTTTGAAGCCAGCGAGCATCAATACCGGTGGCTTTTCAATGAGATGAGCGTTGTCGAAATTGCCTTTCATGAAAGTCTCAAACTGCTTTAATTCTTTTGGTGACAATTCGAGGCGGTTCATCGAATTGTTAGTCATTTGAGCTCTTGTTCTCTCGTCTGTGCTGATTTTATCTATGATTTCAGGGTCAATTTTTTTGTCTGGATCTTCTAAGTAGTGAGCACCGACAATAATCTCTCCGCCGATTTTAAAGTAGCGGTCGCTCGATGGTACTGATGAAACTAAACCATCAACTAGTTCTGGATGGCGAGCTGTGGCAGCCATAGCAATGGCTCCGCCCATTGATTCCCCCACCATGAATACTGGAACGCCAGGATAAGCTTTGCGCAATGCTTTCAAAGCTTGCTCTATGTCTAGCAAGCAAGCTTCAAAATCTACAGTATCTTGTCCTTTGCGTTTGGCCCATTGACCGAAACCACGTACATCTACAGCGTACACAGCAAAGCCACGACCAGCCATGCTTCTGCCAAATTCTGCGAAGGAGGCGCTGCTGAAGCCTAAGCCATGAACGCACAGCAATACTTCTTTGGGTTGGTTAAGCGGCAGCCAGGAGCGATATGGCACCTTCAGTTTGGCAGCCCAGACCGGTACTCTCTTAGTTACCGTGGTACTTGTAGTTCTGGTTGTCGTCGTCACTCTTGGTGCGGCTGAAGCCGGCTGGCCCAGTGTGAGAGTGGAAAGACTGGAAAGAGTAAGAAGGGAAAGCAAAAAAGGTAAGGCAGAATTCTTCTGAGGCATGGGTGTTCCTTTTGATTTATGGCATTGCAAAGACTATCAGATAGTGGCAGTAGACTGACTACCTGCTAATTAGTTCCATTTTGTTGCCGCTATATTACAAGGTCTGCTGTAGCAGCTGGCTTGCTTAGAAAGCCAGCTGTTGATTTATTGCCGGTAGGCCCAGGTGAAGCTTGATCTTGGCCAGTAGTTCGAGGTGGGCCAAGGGGGTGAGAATGAAATCATTGGCACCGGCTTCGAATAATTTCTGGCGTGATTCTGCCGTGCAGCCCTTAGTATCCATCAAGATCAATATAGGTAAGGCTTTCCAGCGTGAGTTGCAGCGAATCATTCGGCAAACATCATTACCGCTAACGCTTGGCATTGTCTCTTGCAGCAAGACTAGCTCTGGTTGAAAATCATCTAGCACGCTAAAAGCTTCCATGCTGCTGGTTAGCGAAGTTACGGCCATACGTTCTTCTTCTAGGCCACTTGTTAGTGTGCAAATTAGTTCTTGATCGCTTGCCACTATCAAAACTCGTGGTGGCAAGACTCTGCTCTTGGCGCTGTCAGTTTTACTTTGATCTAAATCTGTTGTCTTGATTCTTCCTGGAGCCGCTGAATTCAGTTCCGCTAGCTTATTCCCAATCCATGTTTTTGCCTGTTCTACTAGAGCTAAAATTCCTTCCCAATTGAGTTCTTCGCCAGTGAGATCTAGTTTGCCCATAGCAATTAGTTGTTTTTCTAAGGCTGAGCCAATCTGGCTGAGAGCGTCAAAGCCAAGTGAACCTGAGGTTCCTTTGATTTGGTGGGCTCTATAGCTGGCTTTACCCAGGCTGCTGGCATCGCCTTTTTGTGCAGCCGTTAAGATCTCAGTGGTTATTTGCTCTAGCTCATTTGGCAGCTCAAGTAAGTAGATACAACCTAGTTCAGCTATTGCCTCTTCCGTTTCTCTGATTGCTCGAGCCCCTTCTGTTTCTGGTAGCAAAAGATCTTGCTGGAGTAAATCTTCTGTGAGCTGTTTGTTCTCATTAATGGCTGCGCCTTTTGCTTCTAAAAGCAAATCTGGTTGCAGATCTCTTTCTAGCTCGGCTTCTAGCTCGGCCAATCTAGTTCTGTCATCTCGCGGCTCAAATAATTCGGCAATTTGTTGCACGAACATTTCGGGATGTATTGGTTTTTGAATAATCATATCGACTTGATAAGTTTTCACCATTGAAGCAAAAGTGTCATTGTCGATTACTGCGCCTGAGCAAAAGACAATCGGAAATCGGTAGTAATTTGCTCTCAGCTCTTTAATAAAATTAGCGCCGTTACTACCCGGCATGAGGTAGTCGATGATGGCTAAATCTGGCAGCTGATTTAAGGCACAAATTGCATCGCCCACACTGCTTGTTTCAATTACTTTGTAGCCAGCGGCTGAAAGAATTCGATTTAGTAGCTGACGAAAAAAAGCATCGTCGTCAACAATCAATATTTTCAATTGCCTGTCTAGCTTTTGCTCTTTTGTCATGTTTAGCCTTTTGGGTTCCTTTTGTATCGTGCGTACATGTCTTCGCACAGTCTAATTTTCCCTGGCTGGTCATAAATTAGCTATCACCCGGCGGACGTATTTTAGGGCCTTATCACCCTTTCGGCGAACCATCTGGGGGATGTGTTTCTGCTCTAAAGGAGTATGATGGCTGTAATGGCCAGGTATACAGGCTAACCAACCAACTGATTTGCAAGTTACTTGCACTGAAGAGATTGTAGATATAAATGGCAACCAATGAGAGTTTGCAGCAAGTAAATGTCTTCATGATCGAAGACGACAAATTCTATTGTGAATATGTCAAAAGACTTCTTGCTGCTCGTAAGCAGCCGCAGTTCGATGTGCAAAGGGTGAGCGATATGGCTGCAGCCCAGCGCTATTTAAAAGACGAGAGGCCGGATGTTGTTCTGCTTGACCTAAATTTACCCGATAGTCGCGGCCTTGATTCTTTGAGTCGAGCTAGAGAATTTATCGACGGCTGCCCAATAATCATTTTGACCAGTAGTGATAATGAGCAGCTTGGCCTGCAATCAGTTAGTCTGGGGGCTCAAGATTATCTAGTAAAGCAAAATGTCGGCAATGAGTCGCTAGTGCGTAGCATTCGCTATGCCATTCAACGGCGTCGCTCGGAAGAACAGACCCTAAGAATGGCTGCTATTCAAGATTTTATTGCCACTTTGGCCCACGATATGAGCATACCTTTGATTGGTACCGAGAATTTGCTCAGCGGTTTGCTTCGCGGGCAGCTTGGTGACTTAAATGAGGCGCAGAGTGAAGCCTTGATGGTGATGCAACAGGCCAATAAGAATCAGTTGCAGCTTGTTCAGCGTTTGCTTGAAATATACCGCTATGAAGTGGGCAGTGATCTCAGTCGCGTCATTCTTAATGCCAAAGAGCTTTTGCAAGATTGTGTTCGCCAATTTTCGCAGGCCCACAAGATAGAAATCTATTGTTCTTTTGATGCGTTGGCATCGGCTTGTCGCCTTTGGGTTGATGAAGACGCGCTGCGCACGCTGTTCTCCAACTTACTCGACAATGCTTTCAAATATAGTGATAACGGTCAGTTGATTAGCGTCTCCGCCGAATTGGTCGATTCTAAACTCTGTGTGCGCATCCATAATTTTGGCAAACCCATGCCAGATGAGGTGAAGCCAGGTATGCTTTCGAAGTTCTGGCAAGGCGTACCTGGCAAAACCTATGTTGCTAAAACAGGTCTTGGGCTTTATCTCTGCCATCGCATTGCTCAGTTGCATCAGGGGCGTATAACTTGTGACAGTACAGCAGAAGGAGGCACGACTATTACAGTGAAGTTGCCGATAAGCGGTTTACTTATTAGTTCTTCGCTAGAGTAAACTGTTTAAACTAAGCCGGTGCGTAAGGCCTTTACTGCTGCCTGGGTTCTATCTGAAACCGAAAGTTTTTCCATCAAATGACGCATGTGCGTTTTTATGGTTTCAGTGCTAAGAATTAAGCGCTCGGCTATTTGTTGATTGCTTAACCCTTCTACCACGAGAGTTAGCACTTCTAATTCTCGCTCAGAGAGAGTACTGCTATTGACCGGCGCCGCTGCTGGCTTCTGCTCGACAAAGGCGCGAATGACCCGCTTGGCAATTGATGGATCTAGCCATATGCCACCATTGTTGACTGTTCTTATGGCGTTGACAAGTTGGTCTGCTGCCACGTCTTTGAGGCAATAGCCATCGCAGTTGGCAGCGAGAGCAGCCAGGATATCTTCGTCAAGATTGTGTGATGTCAACATGACAATGCGGATTGCCGGTTCTTTGCTCTTGATTTGTTGTGCCGCATCAATGCCATTAATGCCAGGTAAGCCAATATCCATAAGGATGACATTAGGCTTTATTTGAAGAGCTGTTGTCACTGCGTTGTTGCCGTCTTCGGCTTCAGCTACTATTTTTAGATCGCCTACTTGCTCGAGAGCAAACCGCAGTCCCATGCGAGTAATAAGGTGATCTTCTACTAGCATTATGGCAATTTGCTTCTGGGAAGCACTAGATTGTTCGCTCTGATTCATTGGCTCGGTCTGCTTTTTTTCTCTGCCCAAATCAATTTCTTATTCTACTCAATATCACCCTGAAAGAGTTGGACATAGTCAATACGGGGGATAGTCCGGCTCCACTTTGGCCGCTATGGTGGTGATAGTTAACTCAGGGAGGAGTAGCACATGTCTTACTTGCGTAAGGTTTATGAAACAGTTTTGGACAGAGCCCTAAGTATTGTCAAGTTTCAAAACTCTGAAGCTGCTGCTTCTAATACTACTGCAAGAAACCGCTTAAAAGCCGCTAGTCGGCAAGGAAAGACGCTGAATCCGCTTCCCTCTGGCGTTTCGCCTGGCAAGAGTTCAGGTATTGTCTGCGGTATTAACAGTGTTGCCGCAATAGAAGCTGAGAAAGAGCGGGATAGCGCAGTTAAGCGGGCTAGAGTAACAAGCACTAGATTGACTGCACTTAAGACCTACCTTGAGCAGGAGGCAAATTGATTTACTTGCCAGCCGGTTTCTTTGCCCGGGCTTCCATCTTTGCTGCTTCATCATTGAGACCGGTCTTGCGCAGCAAGGCACTGTAACCAGTGAGGCAATTGGCCAGGGCCGCTGGATCTGCTTTAGCATTCTTCTCTCTGATGGCTAGAGCACGTTTGTATCGGCTTTCGGCTTTTTTGTATTTGCCGTTTTTAGTTAGAGCAGTAGCCATATCTTCTAGGGCTTGAGCAACTTTAGGGTCTTCTAGCCCACCTAGGCTTTCTCGGGTGGCCACAAGGTTTTCATAAACGGGCTCTGCCATATCGATTTTGCCACTTGCTGTATAAGCGCTGGCTAAGTTTTCTAGTGACTTTGCGGTTTTGGGGTGATTAGCACCAAAAGCTTTTTTGCGAATATCGAGCACTTTTGTGTAGAGAATTGCTGCATCAGCATTCTTGCCGGTCTTACGATAGACATCGGCTAGACCATTGAGAGTGTCAGCATAATCCGGATGATCTGGTGCAACTTTTTCTCTAATTTGTTTGGCCCGCAGGTAGAGCGGAGCAGCTTCGGGATAACGCTTTTGGTGGCGGTATAGGTCAGCCAAGCCATTGAGGGCGTTAGAAACCTGAATGGCATCTTTGCCAAACGATTTTTCGTATATGCCCAGTGCTTCTTTGTAGTCTTTTTCCGATTCGGCCACATTGTCTTTTTTATCGTAAAGTAAGCCCTGGTTTATCAATGTGGTGGCAAAATTGCCATAACGGGCACCACTTTTTTCTGCTTGTCTGCGGCAGGCAGAAAACTCTTTTTCGGCTTCCTCGAGGTTGCCGTCATGGAGAGCGGCAAGGCCAGCTTTGTTGTGTTCATCCCATGTGGCAGCAAAGGCGGGCTGAACTGTGAGAATTACTAGGGCTAGTGCGAACCACCGCTGCATAGTTTGAATCCTTTTTAGAGTCAGTAGAATTATCGACTATTCCTGGCCAAATTAATGCATGATAATTGCTCCGGCTTGAGATTTTAACGCTTGGCTACCTGGTTTATATAGGTAATTGAAACAAGAGAGGTGGAAGTGATCGAACAAACAGGGAAGCTTCACGACCTTGTGGCTGATGCTTTAGCGCAGCATCAGCTGCAATATAGTGTTTTTGAATGCGATCCAGACTTCGCAGACACGGCACTCTTTTGCGAAAAGTATGGTTTTCAGTTGGGGCAGTCGGCCAATGCCATTATCGTTGCGACCAAGAGCGAGCCTGTGCGCTTCGCTTGTTGTATTGTCTTGGCCAATACTAAACTAGACGTCAATAGAACGGTGTCGAAATTACTTGGCGCCAAAAAAGTTTCGTTTGCCACGGCTGATCAGACCATGGCTCTGACAGGTATGCAAATTGGTGGCGTTACTCCCTTTGGCTTACCTGATATTCCGCTATATGTAGATGCTGCTGTGATGGCTAGCTCTCTTGAAATAATCTTGGGTGGTGGCAACCGCTCCACCAAGGTTGTGCTTCAGCCTGAGGAACTGCTAAAGCTGGCAAATGTTGAAATAGTTGATGGCTTGGCAATCGCTAAGTGATCAATTGACAAGCTAAATTGAAATTGCTGGAACTTCCCTGGGTTCCAACAGTCTCTGTCTGCTGAAAGATTCAATTACAGCAGATGGAGAAAATAATTATGCGTCGCACGCAAACCTTCCGTTATACATTCGTATATGCCTTCTTAGCGGGCTTCGCATTAACTGGCTCTCTTGCCGCTAATGCTGATACCCAGGTAACTACAACTACCTCTTCTACTCGCTCAACTGGCTCACCAACTAGCTTCTCTACCACCTATGTTCTACCGAGTTCTTCCAGCTACATTGTTGTAGATCCGATAACCGGTGTGGCACAAGGTTCTTACAATACTGTTACCCATTTGGTTAATGGCGCTCCACTCTCTAATGGCTATGTCATTGTTGATGAGAGCACCCGGGCTATGGTGGCTATGGTCGATCAATATGGCAACATTGTTGATGTGGCGGTGGCCCCGGCTACTCCAACTCTTCTTCTTTCAATTGATTCGCGCCGTAAAGATCTGGAAGCACAGATTGCCGAGGCCCAAGCTAAAGGTCGTCTAGCTGCTGCTCAAGCTGAGCTAATGCGTCAAGAATTAGCGGTTGTAACTCCTTATGATGCTTCTTCTTCTAGTATGGTCACTTACGGTCGGGCAATACAAATGGGTTCTGGTCTCAATTCAGTGTCGAGTCGTTTGATTCCGATTACTGAAAAGACTTATTCAAGTGTCATTGCTCCGCAATTTGTCACCGTTGATGGCCGTCTAACACTGGCAGACGATCTCACTTTCCGCAAAATTCAACTGACTAGACGTATTGAAGATGAATATGCTTTTGGTCATATCACCAAAGATCAACTGTTGCAGTTTAAGTCTGATTTGACCGCTCTATCGGCTCGTGAAGCTGGCTACCGCAATGGTGCTTCTATCAGCGCCACTGGTGCGACTGTGATGACTGATGATTTGAACCGTCTGCAAGCCAAGTTGAACAGCACTGTGGTCGTTAGATAATTAGAGGATTAGATAAGCTATGAAGAAAATGATAAGTTCACTGATTATGGTGCTCTGCGCCTTTGTTCTTAGTGCCTATTCGCATGGGGCCTCAGCCCAAACAACCGCTGAAATCGCTAAGAACAATTGTGACTCGTGTGCTAATTTTGCCGCTAAGACACTCAATTATTGTGTCACTAAAAAAGGCAATTACGGTAAGGCCTCGATGACCAATGCTCTCAAAGATGTTATTACTGCCTGCAAGTCATCGTCTGAATTCATTGGTAATGCTTCGGCATTTCAGAAACGTTCTGCTGCTATCGCCATTGATGCCTGCAATGAGTGCATTAAAGCTTGTGGCGGTTCGACTGTAAATAGCGATGTGAACATCAAAGCGTGCGCCGATGAGTGTCGCAAATGTGCGGGTAACTTGAGTAAGGTGGCAAAAGCTCAGTAAGCTTTAAATAGTTAATGCCGACAATCGATGGAAATTGCTGAGTGACTATAATATGTCCCGGCTAATTTCTATCGATTGTTTGTTAGGAAGCTATGAAAATACTTAAGCTGATTACTGCCGCTCTATTCTCTATTACCGTTCTTGGCGCTTGCGACTTTGAAGAACGGCTCTCTTGGTCGCCCGATGGCAAGCGCATGGCGGTGCTGGCCGACCAGCTGCGGCTGGCTGACCTTGATAGTATCTCTAAACCAGTGCTGGGGCCAAACTTTGGCCCAATCTTATACTTTCGCTGGCTCCCTGATAATCATCATGCTTTGCTCGGCTATCGCCGCACTAAACACCATTTGACTAAAGCCGGTGTTAAGGCGCCCGACACCACTCTCGACTATGTGCAGCTATTTGATTTCAATGGCGACATTAAAGATGTGAAGGCCGCTGCCGGTCCGATTGTATTTAAAAGCTCCGTGCCAATTGATGATTTGCGTCTTTCTCCGAACGGAAAATTGGCTGCCATCACCCAAGCCCATAAGGGGCGGCATAAGCTATCGGTTGTCACACTAACCGGGGCCCTCAAGGTTGTGGCTGTCAATGTTTCTAAGCCAGACTGGGCAAGAGATAGTCGCTCTCTCTACTTCTTTAGAGAACTGTCGCCCAAAGATTCTGGTTACATCACTTTCGTTCCGGTTTCGACCATTTGCAATTTGCCAGTGGCAGACCTTAACGGGGCTCTGCTGGCTCATTCATCACGGCGTGATTTAGCTCAATGTGCCGGCGAGTTGACCAGTGATAGCCGCCTTCGTACCCTGCAAGACGGCAGTCTACTATTTAGCTCGACGCCAGTGAAGTTACCTGCTTGCGGTGTTATGTTTGGTTTACAGGAACGGGCCTTATTTCGCTATCGGCCGGCCAATAACGAGAAAAAGGCTAGTCTAGAGCAAATTGCCATTGCCGGGCCAGCATTGGCATCGGCTCTTGATACTTTCGAGCCTAATCAAGACGGTACAAAGATAGCCATACTGGGCGAAAAAGGAGCGGTCAGGGTAATAACTCTCAATGCCGACGGCAATGGTGGAGAGGTTACGGTTTTAGAGAAAGCCTTGCCCCAGAGCGATGCTAATCTCAGTGGCTCATTTGGCTCCGCTCCGTGCTGGCGCAATGCACACGAGTTGTGCTT
>Ga0209480_10000064_pt1 | contig 115314 bp, 97 predicted proteins | sample JI61114C2DNA_FD_187501 | JGI IMG/M metagenome (GOLD analysis project Ga0209480, IMG submission 187501) | Wastewater effluent complex algal communities from Wisconsin, to seasonally profile nutrient transformation and Carbon sequestration -... | ecosystem: Engineered > WWTP > Effluent > Algae...
TTAATGTCTGTATTAAGGGTCGCATACCTTTAGATGATGCCTTTAAGCGTCTCGGTTGGACTCCACCTGAGACTACCGATGAGCAGAAAGCTTCAGCCGGAGAGCTAGGCGAGCTTCTTGTGCAATCCGGTTTGCTTGACCGTTCGATGCTGGAACAAGCACAGTGGCAAGGTCAGGAAAATAACTTGCCCCTAGGCCGTTGCCTGGTTCTAAATCGAATGATTACCTCCGTCTTGCTGCAATCTGCCCTTACCGCTCAGGTTTTGATCAGAGACGGCAAGATTACTGAAGAGCAAGCCATTGCTGGCCTAAAGAAAGCTGTGGCAAAGCATCAGTCTTTAGAGCAATCGCTAGTTGATACCGGTGCATTCCGTACTTCAGCTAAAGACTCCATCAAGCTAGGAGATCTAGTCACCCAAGCTGGTTTGGTTACTGAAGGCGATAAGATTTCTGCTATCGAAATTGGACTTTCTGAACACCAGCGCATTGGTGAGGTATTTGTTCAAACTGGCATGATTTCGTCTGAAGTCGTAGACGATAGCTTACGTTTACAAGAAATGGTCACCAGTGGTGCCTTAAGTGGCCTTCAGGCTGCTGACATACTGCGTCAGTCTAGTGCTCGCCAGGTCTCTATCGATACCATTATTGAAGAGAGAGCCTCTAGGCAAGACGATATTGCCAGAGTGAATACCGTGATGGAAATACTTTTGCAATCTGGTGCCTTAAGTGGTGACAATTTCAACCGGGCCCAGTCGTTAGCCAGACAGTTGAATGTCTCTATGGCCGAAATCATTGTCACTAAAGAAATGATTGATAAACGCTTGATTAATGCCGCTCTGCAAGCACAGTCTTTAGTAACGGAAGGCATACTTAAACCAGTGCAGTGTGCTGCGGCTGTGAAAATGTGTCAGCAGACTGGGCTGGAACTGCATGAAGTGTTGAAAGATTTGCCCCCTGATGCACCAACAACAGCGGCGACACCGTCTCCATCTGCAAAAGATGAGAGCGAGAAGAAAGGCTGGATTGGCAATATCTGGAACAAAGTAACAAAAAAAGACTAGCAAATTGACAGGGTAATAATGTCAGCAACTTTTACCGTCGATGAAATTCTTACTCTTGATGGTGCAGTGTTGTATGGTGCCACAATAACGCCAGACCAGGCATTTAGTATAAGCACTGACAGTCGTGCAATTAGAGCTGACCAAGACTTATATTTGGCACTAAAAGGCGAGCGTTTTGATGGTCATAGTTTTGTGCTCAAGGCCTTCGAAAACGGCGCCGGGCTCGCCATAATAGATAGCGCTAGTGCCTTGAGTGTTAGCCAAAATCTTCCTGCCGAATATAGCAACAGACCGATGGTTTCAGTTCCTAATACTTTGGCTGCCTATCAAGGTCTGGCGCGATTGTATCTGCGTAGGCACAGTGCCAAAGTAATAGCTATTACTGGTTCATCAGGCAAGACTACGACAAAAGAAATGACAGCGGCAGCCACTTCGTGCCGTGTGGTGCATAAGTCACTGGCCAATGAAAACAATGAAATTGGTGTGCCAAAAACTATTCTCTCGATGCCAGCAGAAACGCAAATCTTGATTTTGGAAATGGGTATGCGCGGATTGGGACAAATTGCAGAGCTTGCCGCTTGCGGATTACCCGACATTGGCGTGATTACCTGTGCTGGCACGGCTCATATTGAGCTTCTTGGCTCAAGAGAAAATATTGCCAGGGCTAAGTGTGAGCTGCTGGCTGCTTTAGACTCTGAGCGTGGTCGTGCCATCATCGGCGATGGCAGCGATTATTTGCTTGCTCAGGCTAGACAAGATTTTTCCGGACCTATTGAAGTTTGCCCTGCTTTAGAAATTGTTCGGGTTGATAGCCAGGGCACTACTTTTAAGATTCCTGACAGTGCTTCAGAGCAAGAGTTTTTTGTTAGAGCACATGGTCGCGTTTTGTTAGAAGACGCCTGGTGTGCTGTTGCTGCTGCTAGAGCGGCTGGCCTGAGCGACTCTGAAATTGCAGCGGGCTTGTCTAAGTTTGAAGCGGTTGAAGGTCGTGGTAATGCAGTGCAATCTTCTCATGGCGCTACGATCGTAGATGAGTCGTATAACGCCAATCCTGATTCTATGCGCTGTGCTGTTGAAGCGATTCTCTCTCATGCCTATCCTCAACCAGACAAGATTGTGGTACTTGGTGCCATGGCAGAGCTTGGTGATTTCAGTGAACCGTTGCATCTTGAACTTGGTCGTTGGCTCAAAGATAAACCCATTAGTTTGCTAGTTACGGTTGGTCCAGTAGCCAGTGCGATTGCTTCTGGTGCCAAGGGTGCCAGCTACGAAATAGCAGCAGTTGCGACACAAGATGAGGCTCTTGGTCGCGTTCTTCCGCGCCTTGGGCGCGATTCTTGTGTCATGGTTAAAGGATCTCACAGTACTAACCTCGACAAATTGGTGCAAAACATACTGCAGTAATGGAAAAAGAGACTCAAACTAAATCTGTTTGGCTTGTCTGTGGACTTTGTGCTATTGCCGCGTCAACCATGATCGTAGAGATCGTTCTCACTAAATTTGTGGGCTATAAGGTCTACCATCACTTCATCCATCTAATTATTAGTACTGTAATTCTCAGCTTCGGCATGGCAGGGGCTTATTTATATTTAGCTAGCAAGCGCGAAAACGACTGGCAAGCAGCTAGTCGCGAAGCTGCTCTCTATTCACTAATGCTAGTGCTCACTGTAGTTTTGTTTTGCTGGATGCCCATTGATCCATATAATTTTTCTATTGCCTTGTGGTTGAGGCTTTCGTCGATTGCCATCTATTTCGCTATGTTTGCCGTGCCATTTTTCTTTGCCGGCCTCTGTATCAGTAGGGTCTTAGCCAGCAGCAATATTTCTGCCACTCGAGTCTATTTCTTCGATTTGAGTGCTGCCGCTGTAGCTGCGGCTCTTACACCGGTAATGCTTGAATATACTGGCGGCTATGGCAGCATTGGCATTGCCTCACTTCTTGGCATTTTTGCTTATTTTGCCTTCCAAAAACAGGCAGGTAAGTTCCGCGCCATCGAGTCGTCTGTATGGTTGTTAGCCTTTCTCGCCTCTATCTCCTTGCTCTTGCTCTATCCTTCTTGGGCAATTAAGAAATACGGCTTCGATATCCGTTCAACCAAAGATGGCAGTGGGCGTAAGACCATGAGTGGTGACTTCGGCGGGGTCGCCCGCTCTTACTGGAATCCGCTGGCACGCATTGATGTCTCTAATACCGGTTGGTCGAATAGACTAGATTTTCTTTTCGGTATAGTCCCTGATTCCAGCACCGCAAAAATGCAGGGGCGTTTTATTAGTGTTGACGGTGGTGCCAATACCAGACAGTTCAAAGCAACGGGCAATTTACAAGAGCAGCCGTTCTTCTCTAAGGTACTCTGGGCCAGCCCCTATGTGCTTAAACCAATGGCAAAGGATGCCCTGGTGATTGGTGGCGGTGGCGGTGTTGATATTCTCGTTGGTAAGTATCATGGCGTGCCGAGATTAGACGCTCTTGAGCTCAATCCCGCTACCTACAAACATCTTTTGCTCGGTCAAGATGATCCAGAGGCTGCTCTATACCAACCCTGGCTGTCTAGCAATGAGAAGACCAAGGTGACTATTCTCAACAAAGAGGCGCGGCACTTTGCCTCGACACAGCCTGACGGAGTTTACGACATTATTCAGGCCAGTGGCGTAGACACTCTAACAGCGGTTGCATCTGGTGCTTTAGCGAACTCAGATAACTATTTGTATACCCTTGACGCAGTTAAGAGTTATGCCCATATGCTCAAGCCCGGTGGTGTTTTGTCCCTGACCCACTGGCGTAGTCAGCCGCCGCAGCTAGAGCTGCGTATGTTTCTCACCTATCTAAAATATCTAGAAGACAGCGGCAATAAGACTGCGCGCAACAATGTCATTGTTTTAGCCAATAATTGGGTCAATACCATCATGAAGACTACGCCTTTCACTGTTGAGGAAGTGCAAAGGGTTCGTGACTGGGCTGCCCGCTCCAATGTTCGTGTACTCTACGATCCCTTTCACAAATCTGAGCAAGAGCCCGGTATTAGACCAGATGAGTTGATATTTGAGAAAGTTGCCAATGCCGATGCGAAAGAGCGTCAAGAAATCGTGGCAGCACTTCCTGAAAATGTCACGCCGGTTACCGATGATTGTCCTTACTTCTATCAGATGAGCAAAAATCTGTCTTTTTGGGGCTCATCCAATTGGGTGTCTGACTCAATTTTGGCTGTCTACGTTGCCATCGCCTTTGTAGTTGTTTTGATCTTTGCTCCTATGGTAAAGACTAGACCGCTCAGGCTCTCTGCTCCACTCTGCTCTTCTCTTTTGTTCTTCGCTTTCTGTGGCTTTGCCTTCTTGCTTTTTGAAGTTTCGATCATTCAGCTATTTTCGGTTTTTGTTGGCGGACCTGTCTATTCATTGGCAGTAGTGCTTGTTTCAGTTCTTGCTGGCTATTCATTTGGCTGCTTGTTTGCTAGTCGCTTAAAGCCAAATCGACGAGTGTTTTTGATTGTTGGTGGCGCTATTTTTGCCATGCTGCTAGGTGCTTCTTACGGCCTTCCGTCTATTCTGATAGCTCTTATGCCTTGCGATTGGCTCATGCGTATTTTGATATCTGCAGCAGCGGCTTTCTTGATGGCTTTTGTCGTCGGCATTCCTGTTTCCCTGGCTATGGATGTAGTAAAGAAAGATGCAGCAATAGGCAACACTGTGCCTTGGATGTGGGGGGTGAGCTCGGGCTTTAATGCTCTTGGAGCAGCCTGTTTTGTCATAATTACTCAGGCCATAGGCATTGCCGCTACCCTTGCTGTTGCCGCTGCGCTTTACCTTTGCGGAACTATCGTCTTTGCCCTCATGGGCCCTCGGCAAATTTCCTCTGAAGACCTCTCTCAATAGCTTTTGCCATTTCGTATTTCCCCCAATGACTTCAGGCTCGTAGCCCCTTAGCATTGGGGGCCCACGGTCAGGCCCAAAGTAAATGGATTCCCCACAATCCTGCGTCAACTTGAAGACTATAGACAATATGGCAGTGTTTGATGCACTGCTCGGCAAACCGTTGAACATTGAGACTAAACTTGAGTGCAAAAATACCTTAGCCCGCCAAGCTATTGAAGAAGTAGCGCCAAAGACCGTGAGAGTGACTTCACCAACTGCAGAAGGTGTTCTTGGTGGCTCTGGATTTTTTGCCGGCCGCAATGGTGATTTGGTAGTTACCAATGTGCACGTGGTTGCTAACAGTACTAGTACTGTTATCGAAACTGTTTCAGGAGAGCGCTTTCGCGCCAAAATTGTAGACATTGACGATGTCAACGACCTGGCTGTTCTCAAAATTGAAGGAATTAGTAAAGACCCTAAGCGGGCCCTAGAGTTGGCCGATGATAACAAGCTTAAGAACGGTGACCCTATGCTGGCTATCGGTCACCCCGCTGGTTCGAGGCAACCGGTAGTGTCGGATGGTTCGTTTATCGCCAAGCTACCTCAAGTTCTCTTGGTGCAGCCCAATATCGTCAACGGTATGATTGAGAACGCCGCTCATTTTCAAGTTAAAGAACCTGCTTTTGCTGAGGACGCGAAGAACAATTTGTTCGCTACTATGATCGGCATGGACACTCCACTCTGGCACGGTAATTCGGGTGGGCCGGTAGTAAATGAACGCAATCAGCTTGTTGGAGTCTCTACTGCCATTGATCCAGCCAACCCCTACATGTCGCTTGCTCAGCCTGCCAGCAATGTCAAAGAACTTTTGCGTCGGGTTGAGGATAAGAAAGAGCACAAATTCGACTTTACTTATCTCGATCAGAGCGCCTATGATCGTGATAAAAAAGGCGTTTTGACAAGAAGTGCCAGTGAGATTGTCGCTGGCGCGTTGCTACGCCGAGTGGCTGCCCCAGTGTGGGGAGGATACTCGGGAATGCAAGCAATAGGCAGTCTAAAGATGGCGGCTGGCGATTCTTTCGCCGGACGCGGGCACTATTTGGCCGCTGCCGGTGAGCAACTGCTTGGCCTTGCTGGTGGTGCCATGTCTTTGCTGCCACGCACCAGAACGATTGGCTATGGTTTGGCTGGAGCTAGTTTTGTCCTAGATCTGCGTCATCGATTTAGCGCCGATACAGCTTTGCTTAAAGACGTAAATCGCACTAGTGGTGAGAAGCGCTTGCCCTACGGCTGGGGTAACAAATTATTCTAGATTTAGTAGTTCTAGATTATTTTTGCTTCCTTCATGGCTTCAATTTGAACATCTGTTAGGCCAATAGATTTGAGCTTCTGCTCTGTCTCTCTAGCAGTATCAGTACAAGACCATTCTGCTTCTTCTTCTGGTTCTTTCTTGCCATAGATTTGCTTGATCGGATTGCTAATTTGCGGCACATTGCCGAGCCTTGAGTGGGTCATGTGAGTCAAGACTCTGGTACTACCTTCCGGTAGGAAGTTGACTGCTTCTTTGACCGTATTGACCGGTGAGACACAGCAATTGGCCTCGGCGAAGAGCGACATCCACTGTTTCAGGGTTTTACTCGCGATTACTTCAGCAATCTCGGCACTAAGGAAATCGCGATCGCTAATCACGTTTTTTGTCAACAAATCTTTTCGTTCGATAATAGTGAGGAATTTTAGCCAAAATTCGGGCTCTATGGGAGCTGCGGCTAGGTAGCGACCATCAAGACAGCGATAGACGCGGTGGTTGGGCAACTCATCGGGATATTTGGCGTGAATTTCAGAGGGCTCTAAATTGAGATAGAGACTAATGGTGCCTACTACTGCCAAGGCCGACAGTGCGCTTTCAAACATGCTGATCTCGATACGCCGACCAATACCTGTTGATTCTCTTTCGTATAGAGCGGCTGTTATGGCAAGAGCCGCGTATGTTCCGGACATATAATCTGAAACAAAAACCGAAGGCATAATCGGCTTGCCAGATTGATCTTGAGACTCAAACAAAATACCGGTTTCAGCTACGAAGTTGAGATCGTGGCCAGGTTTTGTTCCCCACTTAGAAGCAGAGCCATAGCCATTAACAGAGCAGTAGATCAAGCGCGGATTATGTTCTCTCAGTACCTCTGGGCCGAGGCCCAATCTATCCATTACTCCGGGCCTAAAGTTTTCGATGACTACGTCAGCACTCTCGACCAACTTTTTGACAATTTCTAAACCCTGAGGGCTTTTGAGATCTATTTTGATGCGCTCTTTATTGCGGTGCAAGCTCCAGAAATAGAGACTATCTGCAACGCCTTGATTGACGACAATTGGCGGAAGACGCTCATTGAGAGTGCTATCGAGCCGCTCAATTCGCAAAACCTGAGCACCAAGATCGCTCATCAAGGTCGAAACTATTTCGCCAGGCAGGAGATGGGTGAAGTCTAGAACTTTTAGTTTGGCGAAAGACATAAGTATCTCATAGCTGAAAGGTTGTAAAGAAAAAGGAGGGCATACCTGAAATCAGCAGCCCTCCTTTGTTCTAGTTCAATTGGTTCTTAGTTCATGTTCTCGATGATGGCATTGGCAAACTCACTGGTTTTCAGTTTAGTTGCGCCTGGCATCAAACGCTCAAGGTCATAAGTTACTTTTTTCTGTTGGATGGTTTTGGTTACAGCTTGAGTGATCAAGTCAGCAGCTTCTTGCCAGCCCATGAATTCAAGCATCATAACGCCAGAGAGAATTACAGAACCTGGGTTGATTACGTCTTTGTCAGCATACTTAGGAGCTGTTCCGTGGGTAGCTTCAAAGATGGCGCAGTTGTCGCCGATGTTAGCACCAGGAGCTAGTCCAAGGCCACCTACTTGAGCAGCGCAAGCATCTGAGAGATAGTCGCCGTTCAAGTTTGTAGTGGCTAGAACAGAGTATTCATCTGGTCTTAGCAATACTTGCTGGAACATAGAGTCGGCGATTCTATCTTGAAGCAGAATCTTGCCTGCTGGCAATTTGCCATCATGCTCTGCCCACATTTTTTCTTCTGAGATTACTTCTTTAGCAAATTCTGTTTCGCCAACTTGGTAGCCCCAGTCTCTGAAGGCGCCTTCAGTGAACTTCTGAATGTTACCTTTGTGCACCATGGTTACAGATTTTTTGCCGCGAGCAATAGCGTACTCGATTGCTCTGCGTACAAGTCTGTCTGAACCGAATTTGGAAATTGGTTTGATACCGATGCCAGATTCTGGACGAACTTCCTTGCCATACTTAGCGCAAAGATCAATGAAAGCCTGAGCTTCAGGAGAACCAGCAACAAATTCGATTCCGGCGTATACGTCTTCAGTATTTTCACGGAAGATAACAACGTCGAGCTTTTCAGGTGATACCACTGGTGAAGGCACGCCAGGGAAGTGACGCACTGGACGAATGCAGCAATAGAGGTCAAATATTTGACGTAGAGCTACGTTTAAGCTGCGAATACCACCGCCTACGGGAGTGGTTAGAGGGCCTTTGATGGCTACTCCGTACTCTCTGAGAGCGCTGATGGTGTCTTCAGTCAACCATTCATCAAAATTGTCTTTTGCTTTTTGTCCGGCAAACACTTCGAACCAAGCAATTTCTTTCTTGCCGCCATAGGCTTTAGCAACTGCAGCATCGAGAACGCGCTTGCTGGCCTTCCAGATGTCACGACCTGTACCATCGCCTTCGATAAAAGGAATGATTGGTTTGTTAGGTACAACTGGCTTTCCGTCTTTGAAGGTAATCTTTTCGCCTTGCGGAACTGTTATGCCGTTGTAGGTCTTGTCTATCACTTGTCCCATGTCTCTCCTTCGCCGTATCCCAGGTGTCCGGTTTAGAGATTAACGTACACTCGGCTCCAACCCTCAGAAGATCAACAAATACTAATTGTCGTGCTTAATCATGAGAATTTTGCGGTAGTCATGAGGCTGAGGGCTGAACTTGGCCATATACTTTTATATCCAATTTTGAGGGCCTAAATTGAACCTTGCCATTTCGTTGAAGCGAGCCTTAAGCCAGTGGTCGGACAAAGAAGCTTTTGTCGACGGTCAAAAGCGCCTTACCTACGGCGAATTTGGCAAGCGGGTAGCGGCTCTTACCCACATTATCGTCAACCTCGGCCTGGCTAAGGGCTCCACCATAGCCGTCATGGCCCCCAACTGTCTTGAATTTACTGAGCTATATTTTGCCGCAGCTTGCATTGGTGCGGTCTTGTGCCCAATTAACTATCGCTTGGCCAGTCACGAAATTGAGCAAATACTTGAGCACAGCGAGACCCAGATGCTGGTCTGTCACACCGATTTTGCTGAACTCGCCGAGGGGGCCCTAGTAAATCTCTCCAGAGTTAAGCTTGTTGCCTGGCTTGGATCCGGCTCGCTGCCAGACACTAAAGTCAAAAGCGTTCGTTACGAGCCCTTTCTCCTCACCCAATGGAACAAAGAGCTAATCGACAATCAGGCTGAGGGCAGCGATCTCGCACAAATTTACTATACAAGTGGAACTACTGGACAGGCCAAAGGGGTAATGCTTACCCATGAAAATGTCAGCTACAATGCCCTTGGCGCTATCGCTGAGCTAGCTTTGAATGACAGTCATTGCTGGGTTCATGCCGCACCGATGTTTCATTTAGTTGATGCCTGGGCGGTATTTGCCCTGACCTGGGTGGGTGGAAAGCACGTCTTCATTCCATATTTTAATGCCGAAGCCTTGTTGCCAATGCTTGAAGCTGAAGCTGTAAGCCATACAGCCCTTGTGCCCACAATGGTCAATGCCCTCTTGAATAGTGGGGTGGTCTGGCAGTACTCCTACAATGCTCTGAGCACCATAATGACTGCTGGCTCGCCTATTGCGCCTGAAATTGTCAAACAAATACAAGAAGTATTCTCATGCACTTACGTGCAATTTTATGGCATGACCGAGACCAGCCCCTTTCTCAGTATAAGTTTGCCCAAGAGCAAAGATCTTGAGCGTTCAAAGAGCGAAATTCTAGCTATTCGGAGCAAGACTGGTCGGCCATTTATTGGTGTTGATCTCAAAGTCGTCAAAGATGACGGCAGCGAGGTCGCGCGAGACGGCATTGATGTGGGTGAAATCATCGCCCGTGGTCCAAATGTGACAAAAGGCTATTGGAAAAATCCAGAAGCCACCGCCCAGACCATTCGCGAAGGCTGGATATATACAGGTGATTTAGCGGTGATGGATAGCGATGGTTACATAAATGTGGTCGATCGCTCTAAAGATATGATTATTAGCGGTGGTGAGAATGTCTATTCGACAGAGGTTGAATATGTTTTGCACGAACATCCGGCCATATTAGAGTGTGCAGTTTTCGGTATTCCCGATAAGAAATGGGGTGAGCTTGTGCATGCCTCGGTAGTCTGTCGGGCAGGGCAAACACTGGCTGAAGAAGAGCTTACTGACTTCATTCGCGAACGCCTTGCTCGTTATAAGGTACCCCGTCATTGGGAGTTTTTAGAAGAGTTGCCCAAGACTGGCAGTGGCAAAATCAAGAAGAAAGAGCTGCGCGATAAGTATTGGCTTGGCCGTGAACGCCGTGTAAATTGACAGAAAAAACCTTGGCTATTGCCCGTTACTTGCGTATACTCTACAGTCAGTAGTAGCACTGGCAGGCAGTTAATGACTAACAAAAAAGCGGCATCCCAAGGTGACTATCTCTTGAATATACTGGCAGGGGTAGTTTTGCTATCTTCTGTTCAAGTAGCAATGGCGCAGACTAAGACAGCACCAGATAAAGTGCCAGATGCTAAAGCTCAAGAACTCGCTCTCATGAGTAAGGCACGGAGAGCTACATCTGACAGCCATTACGAGGCTGCCTGTGACTATTTAGCTGAAGTGCTTGCTGCCAATCCGAAGAATGCAGAAGCCCATTATCTTTTAGGTCTGTTGCAAGGACGCCAGGGCAAGTTTAACGAATCTATTGATCATGAGAAAAAGTGTCTCAAGCTCGTGCCTAACTATGCTTCAGCTCATTCAGTCTTGGGGCGTTCGCTGGCTGGTAAACAAGACTATGACGGGGCTCTCGCAGAGTTAAAAGAAGCCATTCGTCTTGACCCGCGCAGCCCCATTAGCTTTGTTAATCTAGCCGCTGTAAAAGGAATGCAAGGAGACTATAAAGGCGCTCTTGATGCCTATGAAAATGCCATAAGAGTCGACCCTAAATATACCCAGGCTTATCTAGGAAAAGCATTGGCCTGTGCCAAACTTAAAGATACCAAAGGTCAACTTGATGCTTGTCGCGATGCTGTAAGAGTTGCGCCCACAAGCTCTGTGGCTCACGGACGGTTGGGCTTCGCGCTCTCTCAAAGTGGCGACATGCCAGGGGCGATGGCCGAAGGCCTCAAGGCCAATTTGCTAAGAGTGAATGAGTCTTGGAATGAATTTCTCGGTATGTTCTTGACGGCTTGGGCCTCAGTCTTTCTCGTTTTTGCCGCTATTTTTGCTGCCTTGTTTGCTGGTTCACGCTTTAAGCCGCAAGAAGGTGAGATCGTCTTGAAGTCATTCTTCCTGACGTTCTACAAAGATAAACCAGGTCGTTTTGTAGTCACTGATACCCGTATAGTCTTTGTGCCAGAAGCCTTCTCTGCCTGGTTCGGTGCTACAAGAGTGAGTATTCAACGTCCTCAAATCGAGGCTATAAATTATCTCAGCACTGTTGGTGGTGGCACGGTCTCAATTTTAACTAGAGACCAGAGTGTGCATCAATTCCGTATGCCTCTTTTAGTGTTAGACCCTGTTCGTAGTTTGTTGGTCAGTCAAGGACTGACGGCGCCTGATCCAGATAATAAGGTTTCTGAGCCAATTAACCCCGTACCTGATAAAGTTGAAACAGAAACAAAGGTAGAAACTGAACCTAAACCTGACACTGAGACTAAAGAGAAAAACGAATGAGCGTTGTTAAAAATGTTCTAGGTACGAACCTTGAACCCTGTTGCTTAAACCCCTTGACCGGATTTTTTCGCGATGGCTATTGTTCAACTAGCCCTGAAGATCATGGAGTTCATACAGTTTGCGCTCTAATCACTGACGAATTTCTCGACTATTCTAAAGCTCAAGGTAATGATCTTTCTACTGCCAATCCTCGCTACGGCTTTCCTGGTCTCAAGGCTGGTGATACCTGGTGCTTATGTGCATCTCGCTGGCGGGACGCTCTGCGAGACGGCATGGCACCACAGGTGGTGCTGGCGTCTACCCATCAAGCCACTCTGAAAATTGTCAGCCTCGAGGAGCTTAAAGCTCACGCAGTGGTGGCTAAGGCCTGATGAACCGGTCCTTGAAGTTTTTGGCGCTGATGCTATTTATGTCGCTTTGTTTTAGTTTGCCTTTGTTGGCACAAACGAGTGAAAATACAGAAGGTTGGAAGCTCCTGATGGAGACGGCCATTGGTGGCCGCTACGATGTCTTTGTTAATAGCAAGGCCTTGCGTATAGATAGTAAGTCTTTTAAGTACTCTCTGCTAGCCACCGCCCCTAAATGGAATCTGACTATTTGGCGTGATGATAGCAAAGAAATTTGTCATTGCACTTTAGCTCAGTATCTCTATCAACGCAGAAACGCTGTGAATACAACCTCTTCCTGTAATCTGGATAAGCCGATTAGTAAGCATGCCATAGCTATTCCTCGTTTTGGCCTCAGTGGTGAGCAGTACGTATACGCTGGCGAGAAGCGCGGTCATGACCTTTTCATTTCTGACAAGGCCACTACAGATGTAAAAAACTACTTTATTGATTGCGCCAAAATAGACCTGCCTCGGCCAGCTGTGCAGATTATCAGCGGTACCAGTACTCTGCCGGATTTGCCGGGATTGCCTTATCAAATGTTTGAAGTTCTTGAGAGTGGACCAAAGCAATGGCAAGTTTTAACCCGCAGCATGGTGAGACAAAAGGCGGCTCCAGCAAAGGTTTTTCAAGTGCCGCGTGGCTACAAAGATCTCGGTACTTTCAAGCATAACTTTCTATTTAAGAGTGTCAGTTCGATGATGGATGATACCGTAGATAGTATCGGTATTGGCGAAATCAAACCGAGTAGTTCAAGAGCGAAGCACTAGAATTGCTTCGATATGTTCAACAGCTTACTGAACCGCTTAGCTTAAGAAAACTGAGCAGCGCTTTTAATTGGGTATGCATGTATACTTAATTTGTACCAATGGTAAAATATTGGTTCGGAATCACTTGGCGTCCCCGGCTTTCATCGATAGGGCGTTAAGCATGACTTCTGAAACCGCAGAACCCAATTCTAGCCTTAGCGAAGAGCGGCTGCGGTTAGTGGTTGAAGCAGCTCCCAGTGGCATGATCATGGTTGATGAGTTGGGCCGCGTCGTGCTCGTCAATTCGCAAGTTGAGCGCATGTTCGGCTACAGCCGCGAAGAGCTATTGGGTGAGTCAATCGATTTACTTGTGCCATCCTCTGTGCGCGCTAAGCATCCCTGCCAGCGTGCCGGATTTTTTGCCGACCCGAAAGCTAGAGCAATGGGGGCTGGGCGTGATCTCTACGGTCAGCGCAAAGATGGCTCGCAGCTACCGGTCGAAATCGGTCTAAATCCACTGATGACCGACGGTGAGCGCTTTGTTTTAGCCTCAATTGTCGATATAACAGAACGGAAGCATTCTGAGGCCTTACTGCAAGAGAAGCTGCTTGAATTACAGCGCTCTAACGAAGACCTTCAACAGTTCGCCTATGTCTGTTCTCATGACCTGCAAGAGCCTTTGCGAGTGATTTCGAACTACACCCAATTGCTAGCTCGGCGCTATTCTGACAAGCTTGATCAAGATGCCAATGACTTCATTGACTTCACCGTGGACGCCACGCGGAGAATGCAGGAGCTTATCAATGACTTGCTCTTATATAGCCGAGTTGATACAAAGGGCAAAGAGTTTGTCAGCACGGACTGCTCTCAGATTGTGGCCATGGCCTTGGCTAATCTAAAGGTAGCCATAACTGAATCGGCTGCGGTCATTGAGTTTGACGAATTGCCCATCGTTGGAGCTGATAGCTCGCAACTGTTGCAGGTTTTTCAGAACCTGATTGGCAATGCCATAAAGTTTCGTTCAGACGCGAATCCAGTAATTACTGTTTCTGCTGAAGATGCAGGCAAAAATTGGTTGTTTTCAGTCAAAGACAATGGCCTGGGTTTTGACATGAAATACGGTGAGCGGATATTTGTCATTTTTCAACGGTTGCACACAAAAGAGATGTATCCCGGTAGTGGTATTGGTTTAGCTGTGTGCAAGAAAATCATTGAGCGCCACGGTGGTTCGATTTGGGCTGAGTCTGCACCGGGCAAAGGTGCCAAGTTTAGTTTCGCTATGCCGAAATTGGCTGAGGCCACAAGGGTAGGAATTTGAATAAACGAATTAGAGTGCTGCTTGTTGAAGACAGTCGAGCTGATGCCCGTCTTATTGTTGAAGTGTTTAAAGAAGAACAGATCAACGTTGATGTAGATATTGTCAGAGACGGTGAAGAAGCTATGGCCTACTTATATAGACAGGGTCAGTACGAGGCTGCACCTATACCCCATCTAATAATTCTTGATCTCAATATGCCTAAAAAAGACGGTCGCGAAGTCTTGGCTGAGATTAAAAGTGACGCGGCTTTGAGCACCATTCCAGTGGTAATTCTCACTACATCGCAGTCTGAGGAAGATATCCAAAAAAGTTACAAGCTTCATGCGAGCTGTTTTGTTACTAAGCCCTTAGACCTTGAGAAATTCGTTGCAATCATAAGATCGCTCGATAGTTTTTGGTTTAAAGCAGTTAGATTTCCGGCAAATATATGAACACAATTGGCAATAAATCATTAGTTGTGAATACTGAACTTATCTCTGTTTTGCTTGTTGAAGACAGTATGCCTGACGCTCGCTATGTACAAGAAATTTTGCCAGCGAACCTCTACGTCACGTTGCACGCCAAAAGCCTTGGAGAAGCCTGCAAAAAGGTCTCTGGGCAACGCTTTGATGTAATTTTGCTGGATCTGTCATTGCCTGATGGGCAAGGGCTTAAGACTGTTCATTCGATGCTGGAATGTGCTCCCCATGTACCAATTGTAGTACTAACTGGTTTGAGTGACGATGATACTGCCGTCAATGCCATAAAAGTTGGAGCGCAAGATTACCTACACAAGAATAGTTTGACTGAGAACATGTTGACTCGGACAATTCGTTATTCAATTGAGCGCAGTCAATCTCAGGCCCAAATACGCCAAAACCTAGAGAGAATTGGTGCTTCCGAGGCATATCTAAACTTAGCCTTGAAGGCCTCGCACACAGGTGTTTGGTCTTGGGAGATAGCAACAGATACTGTCACTCTAGACGAACTTAGTCATCAAATGTTTGGCCTCGAGGGCACTATTGTGAGACTTAAAGACTTCTTGAATTGTGTGCACGCTGATGAGCGCAGCCACATTAAGCATGCAATTGAAGATGCAATTAATAACAGAGAAGACTACGATGTCAGCTTTAGAGTTTCTTTGCCGAACGGTAAGGAGCACATTTTAGCGTCGTGTGGCCGAGGCATATATGACGAAAGTGGCTCAGCAATTAGAATGGCCGGAATTTTTAGAGATATTACCAAGCAAATTTTGCAGCAGCAAGACGCTCAAAGATTGCAGGTTCTTGAGCATCACGAAGACTTCATCGCTACCTTGACTCATGATCTAAAGAATCCGCTTATAGGTGCAGATCGGCTGCTTGACCTCTTTCTCGAAGGAGCCCTAGGGAACCTTGAGGAGAATCAAATCCAGGGCCTGAAATTACTTCAGGAGTCAAATAGAGACATGCTTGAATTGATCAAGAATCTCTTAGAAGTCTATCGCTATGATGCTGGTGCCACTCCCTTGAACTTGGGGCCGGTTGATTTGCGCGAGCTCATTAATGCTTGTATTGGGTCAATCTCATTTCTGGCATCTTTGTCAAAAGTCACGCTTAGCGGTCGTTTTGAAGATGGTAACCACAATATAGTTGGCGACCGAATAGCCCTGCAGCGAGTCATTCTTAACCTACTTTCAAACGCTATTAAGTTTAGTGTTGAGGGCGCTGACGTTATTATTTCGGCCGGTCTTCGCGGTCATTCGTATTGCTTTGAAGTAAAAGATTTTGGTGCTGGAATACAGCAGGATGACTTGCTCAAAATCTTTCAGCGGTACGCTCAAGGTACGCACGGGCGAACTATTTTAAGTGGTTCTGGTCTGGGTTTATATTTATGTCGGCGTTTAGTCGAGGCTCATGGTGGCGAAATTTCCTGTACTAGCGTTGAAGGTCAGGGGACAACTTTTATTGTTAGCCTGCCCTGCCAACCGCTCGAGATTCATAAAACATAGATTCGATATGAAGTTCTAAAGAGGCTGCGAGAATTGTATGCAGACTTTCCTGCTGATCTTCTCGATTTGTGAAATTCAAAGGCTATCTTTTAACGTATAGTTCTGGATAAAATTTGAGATAAGACTTCAATAGGAAAGTTCTGCGGTGGAAGCAAATGGCGTTTCTTCGAAGGGCTTGTCAGCCCTTCTGAGTAAAGACTGGCATAGGCTCTTTGTCATCAGCCTGCTGAGCTTGTTTTTAGAACTTTTTGTCATCCGCTGGTTAGCCACCGAAATTCGAATTTTTGCCTATTTTAAGAACATGGCTTTGATGTCTGCCTTTCTTGGTCTTAGCCTTGGTTTCTTGTGGTGCAACAGCAAGCGCGATCTTTTTAAGCACACTCCTCTGATACTGCTTTATCTCAGTGGCATTCTGGTATCGGCCTTAGTGCTGGGCTTTACCCATATGTCGTTTGTGGCTGCTTCTAACAGCGTCATGATGTTTGGCAACTTTGAAGACTTTGCTGGCATACATATCTTCTATGTTTCTATTGTCCTGCTTGGTATATACGCACTTTCGGTAATGCTTTTCATTGGTCTAGGTCAGGAAACAGGTCGCCTGTTCCAGTCATTCAAGCCCCTTACTGCCTACTCTATAAATGTGGCCGGCGGTTTGGCCGGTATATTGCTTTTTTCGTATTTAAGTTTTTTCTGCACTGACCCAGGTGTCTGGTTAATCATCGCCGGATTGATGTTCATGTATCTGGGCCGCAAACTCATTCCCGCTTGCATCATTCTTTTTGGCGTTTTTTATATGGTCTATCTTGGGCCTTTCGTTGCCAAAGAGGCTTATAAGCCCGACTTTATTACTACGGTTTGGTCGCCCTACTATCGAATTGATGTGCGTGAGTCGCGCATTAGCGACGGTGAGTTTAAAGGTCAATCTGTCGGTCAAGACATGTTCATTAACTACGATAGTTTCCAGACTATGGTTGATGATAGGCCTAGTTCACTTTCTCGTTTTTCTAAACAGATTGCCGATGAGCTCTCTGAATTTCACTTGCGGCCATTCATCTGTTATGGCAAGCCCGCCAAAAATGTTTTGATCATGGGTGCTGGCTCTGGCTCTGACGTTGCTGCGGCTCTTAGAGCTGGGGCTGAGCATATTGATGCCGTTGAGATTGACCAGAGTATCTATAAGATAGGCAAAGATCTCCACCCTGAAAAACCATATGACTCGCCTAAAGTCAGCGTTCATATTATGGATGCTCGCACTTTCTTAAAGAACACCAAGCAAAAATACGATGTCATTGTCTTTGCTTTTCTTGACAGCCACACTGCTTTCTCATCGCTCTCATCGCTGCGGACTGACAACTATATTTTCACCAAAGAGTCTATTCAAGAAGCCAGTGCCCTCTTAAGCCCAACTGGAATTCTCTGTGTCTCCTTCATCAACAAACCCGATTGGCTCTGGGACAAACACTGTGCCATTGCTAAAGCTGCAACCGGCGAGCTACCGCTCGGTTTCTATAAAGAGAATAAGTTGCCATCGGCCTTTCTCTTGTCGGGCCCGGGGGTGAAAGGCAAGACCTATAAAGACTTCCCGAAAATAAGTTTCTTCCCCAGGGAGGCAAGTGTTCGCAGCGACATTACGCCTAGCGAGGACGATTGGCCCTTTCTATTTTTACCTCGGCGTGAGCTGCCTATGACCTATGTTTGGCCGATTTTCCTAATCATATTTGTTGGCTTCTTGCCGCTCTATAAAGAGATACGCAAGACCGATGATGCCGCCATCGACAGCCTGATGTTTTGCTTGGGCATGGGCTTTATGCTTCTAGAAGTGCGCTCGATGTCAGAATTATCGCTACTGTTTGGTTCAACCTGGCTGGTCAATAGTGTCATTATTGCTGCGGTGATGCTCTTTATCTTGCTCTCTAACTATATTGCTTCTAAGTTGAGCACCAAATGGACGCCTCTGCTGACCATGGTTCTAATGGCTGTTCTGGTGCTATCTGCTTTCGTTAAAGCTAGTTCTTTAGCGGCTTTTGGACCAGTAGGCGGAAGCGTTCTCGGTTGCCTTGTCTTTCTTCTGCCGTTGATTTTCTCATCGGCGATTTTCAGCTTGATGTTTAAGACCAGCAAGAGTGTCAATCGCGCTTTGGCTTTCAATTTGGTTGGCGGCCTGGTGGGTGTTTGTCTTGAATATTTATCAATGGTGTTTGGTATTAAGGCCCTGACTTATATTGCCATCGCCATCTACCTGGTGGTTTTGTATCTCACCAAAAAGGCGGTTGCTCGATCTGTGGTCGGGAGCTAAGACAGAAGAATTGCCAGGAATTTCGCTATTTCTCTCTTTCTGAATGAACGACCTGTCGTCTGTTCAACGGTTGCATAATTCGTAATTTGTTATTGTCTAACTTTCGACAGTTCGTTAATTACTCTCGTGCTCTCGTCGTATTGTTGAACTGTCGAACTTTCGAATTAACTAATTGCCGTTAAGTCTAAAGTTGGTAATCTCCAGTTCTATACAACTCCAATATCTTCGTTCCAAACTTTGGGGTGTTTTTGCTGAAATTCCTTGAGCAAATCGAAGCATTGATCTAGATCTAGATCGATAACTTCAACACCGTTGTCACGCATAAATTGAGCAGAGCTTTTAAAGGTGCGGTTCTCGCCGGCGATAACTTTGGCGATGCCAAATTGCACCACCGCTCCAGCGCACATGGCGCAAGGCATCAAGGTGGAGTAGATCACTGTATCGCGATAACTTACTTGTCTTCCGGCATTGCGTAGGCAGTCTATTTCACCATGGGCAGTAGGGTCACCTTGCTGCACTCGTCGATTGTGGCCACGCCCAATAATCTGACCGGCTCTAACCAAGACTGAACCGATTGGAATACCACCTTCGGCAAATCCTTTTCTGGCCTGGTTGATTGCTTCTTCCATAAACTCGTCTGGTTTATTTTGAGCGCTCTTTTCCATCTGAAATTCTTCCTTTTTGTTGCCGATTACTCTCTTTGAACCAAGCACCAAAGGTGGAGCGGTGCTGCCGAATTTCGCCTTTGGCAGCGCTCGTTGCTGGTCTGATAATGTATATTATGTTTCATTGACCAGTCGAGGGCCTCTAAAGGCCTGCCAGTATTGGGTTTCCGGGCTCGAATTTTAATGGCGTTTTGGCCTCAAAAAGAATTTGGGCAGGACAATCTGACCTAATCAATTTTCAGAGCGGCAAGAATATCTTCTTCGATCCAGCCACGTCTAAGTAAGGTATCGCCTACGCCACCAGTAGCAAAGCGTTGCTCTAGAAGGGCAATGATCATCAAGTCCTCTGCTACAAGTCCTAATGCCATTAGCTGCAGTGCTAAGGCATCAGATACCTCTTCATCTGGTGCTATGAGTTCTTGACCAATTAAAAGACCGTCTAATTCTTCTTGCGATATAAATTGTTTTTCCAGCAGAATCTCACCTAACTGTCGGTCGCTGTTCTGCTGCTCCTGAACGGCCTCTTTTAGCTGCTCGAGGGTAATCATGCCAGAGGCTAAACAAAGCTGGCCTAAACGGAGCTTAGAATTGAATTTATTGCTGCCACCACTTGAATGCTCATGAACATTTCTATTTGAAGAAAGTTCTTCATGGGCAGTACGAATAGCTTGTAAAGCAATACGCGCTTGTTCTGTGGCTTTGGTCGAATTAAAAGGTTGTGACAATCTTTCTGTTAACCGCAAGGTTATTTCGTCAATGCTTGAGGCATCAGCGCTTTTGTCTAGTTTTAGTGCATGAAAATGATTATTCATAATTTTTTGTCAGCAAGTGAAAACTTCTACGAAAGGTTCAGTGAATGGTTTATCTAATATTATAGAGTCGGTAAGGCTTGACGAGTCGACAATACGACTAGTCGAGTTATCGACTTTTCCAATTATCGTATTTAGCAAAAGATCAATTGTATAATTGTCTAATTTTCGATAATTAGTATCGTGCTCTGTTCTAACTTTTATCTGTTCTACTCGTTGTATTTATTTCTCGTTGTTCTTACTAACAGTCGTAAACTGCAGAATCAACCAAAAGAGTCCTTAGCTTAAGGTACCCATGACATCAGCACCTCTAAACCAAGCCGGTAACCGTGTAAAAGCTTTCGACTTCAAGTTCTTGTCGAAAGAATGGTTGGCAATGTTCAATCCTTCTACTGTTGGCCGGGATTTCCTTGCTGGCATCACAGTGGCTATGGTGGCTCTGCCGCTCAACCTTGCTCTGGCAGTTGCCTCCGGTGTTGAGCCAGCCTTGGGAATCGTTTCTGGTATCGTGGCTGGAGTTATCGCTGCCCTCTTTGGTGGGCAGCGGTACGCCATAACTGGTCCTGCTGCAGCTATGGCCGTTGTATTGATTGAAGTTGCTCACAACTTTGGCATGGGCGGAATCTTCTTTGTTGGCCTGGTAGGCGGTATCCTGCAGATTGTAGCCGGCTTGCTGAAACTGGGGAGAATCATCTCCTTCCTGCCAATGCCTGTCATTGTGGGCTTTGCTAACGCCATTGGTATTCTTGTTATCTTCAACACGGTTGATGACTTCTTTGGCTTACAAGTAAGGCCGCTACATCTCCATACGGCCGCCACAGCAGCCACTGCTGTTGTTGGGTCGCCGTTTATTCCTGAATTTGTCAAAGACGTCAGCGACTTAATTCAGCGTATTTTTATTCACAACGAGTGCAATGTTCAGGCTGTCATTATTGGCCTGCTCGTAATTGCTCTCTCCGTGCTCGTGCCGCGCTTTACCAAAGTGGTGCCGGGTTCGTTAATAGCCATTGTTGCGGCCTCGATTGCCGCAAATCTCCTTCATTTTGATATTCCTCGGGTAGTCGATTTAGCGCCTCTGACTAATATCAATTTGATGCCGCATTGGCCAACATTGCCCACTGGTATTACTACTTTTCAGCAATATCAAGCTCTCACTCTTTATGCCATCACTGTTTTCATGTTGGGTTCAATTGAATCGCTGCTTTCAGCCACAGTGGCCGATGGTATGTCATTGCGCTCTAAGCATCGGCCCGATCAAGAACTGATTGGTCAAGGTCTTGCTAATTTCGCTATGCCGTTCTTCGGCGGTATTCCAGTTACTGGTGTAATTGCTCGCACTGCAGTCAATATCACAGCCGGTGCGCGCACTCGCCTAGCAGCAATCATTCACTCAGGGGTTCTGCTCTTACTAGTACTTTGTTTTGCTCATCTAGCCGAACAGATTCCTCTGGCAGCTTTGGCTGGGGTGCTTGTTTTGACTGGCTTCCGCTTGATTGAGTGGGATGAAATTCGCGAAATTTGGCGAGGCTCAAGGACAGAAGGCTGGGTAGTGTTGGCTACCACAGTGGCTTCAGTCTGCGTTGACTTGACAGCTGGCATCCTAACGGGCTTGCTTCTCACCTGCGTTTTGACAGTGCAAAAAATGAGCTTACTCAGCCTGGTTAGCGAAGTTGGCGAGGATGACGATCGCATCGAAGCTACCCAGCAAATTCCTAGCTGCAAGTTTGTGCGCACCTATCTAGTTGATGGTCCGCTGTTCTTCGGAGCGGCGGAGCGCTTTACCGAGAATATTTTGCTCACTCAAGATTTGCGCGCTTTGATTTTACATATGCGCTCACTCAACATGATGGATATCACAGGGGTAGAGACACTATTGGCTATCCACTCTCAGCTCAAGCGCAATAATGTTCGCCTGGTTATTGCTGAGCTTCCTGGTCAACCCCTTGAGTTGATGAAAAAGACTGGTGCCTTGGAGAAAATAGGCATTGAGAACTGTTTTTCTGACTACAAAGAAGCCCAACTTGATGTCAATGAGAAATTGCTGACTTCGGTCTGTCAGGGCTGTTCCGCCGGTATTAATCCTGAGATAAAAGGCAAGATGACTGGCCCTCGTGACTGCAAGCTGCGCAGCGCTTTACTAATGGACAATAGTCGACTGACCAAGACATTAAAAGCGCGTATGGATCGTACTCAGAAAATCAAAACTGGTACCTTTACGGCTATTAGTCCTGACATTCTCCGCCTTGTCAGAGTAAGCAAACCAGAAGACATACCTGAGTTCCTTCGCGATACACCCATCGAAGCCTTGCTTAAATGCCAGAATATGGGCGAAGTTGATGCCAATCAGTCAGAGGATCCTGATCTCGTAATTGGTATGTGTATTGACTATCGCAAGTCACTCTCTCTACCTCAAAACTGCGCTTACGTCATTAGGCGAACAGGGGCTAATATGGCTGGTTCAGAGTTTTCGCTTGCTCTTGCTCTTTCAACCGGTATTGAATATATGGCATTAATCGCTCATAACCACTGCGTTATGTCTGACCCACACGTCAAACGTGGTGCCTTTGTTTCAGCTTTAACAGGCAAGCATGGCTGGAGCGATGATCAAGCCCTTAGTTTCTTTGATGAACATGCCTCCAGTCGAGAAATCGACGATGCCATCGACTTCTCTATTAAAGAGTCGCGCCGTCTAAGTAATCTCTTCCGTGGGCTTAAAGTGGTGCCGATGCTCTTTATGCTCGAAGATAACTTGGTATATCTGGTAAAAGATTGGGTGCGTGAGAAGGAAGGTAAAGATGAAGCCGACGAGGATTCTTACCTCAGCGATTAGTTACAGGACTACGCTCTTCACGCGAATCTAAAATTGTTCTCAACGAAGCAAAAATAGATTATTAGAGTAATGCTTCCGAACCGGCTCTTGAGATCGTCTATAATCTTCTCGCATTCATCGAGGTGGTTATGGTCGAGGGTAAGTTGCGCTTCAGCACAATATTTGTTGCTCTTGCGGCGCTTGTATTTTCGCTAGCTTATTTCGTCAAAGCGAAAGAGCCAATTCTGCAAATTGTTAGCCCAAGCAGAATCATGGCTTCGGCTACTGCCTTACCAAATAGCACTGATTCGAAATTTGCTGAGATGGTCATGAATAGCTCAAGCTATGCCGTATTCTTATGCCGTAGTGAATACTCGAGCGGCAATGCTAATTCTCTTGAAGCCTTGAGAGGATGGGCGGCACAGCAATTTCATAATGATCCTCGTTTCCTCCATCCTGTGATTTTGCCCAAGGCTACAGCTAGTTCTACCTTTATCAATTCCACTGCCTATTGCCTTTTTGCTGCACCCTATTATTATGCCTCCCAAGCGGCGGCTAGTTTAATTAGCAGCCGGGTTGATGGCTATTGCGACAGTGAGTCTTTCCGCGTCTTCAAGAACGATTTTGCCGGTCTTTTTGGCAGCAATGCCGAAGCCGCAACTCTTCTTGCTCGCTATCAGTCAGACCGAGCCCGCACAGCTATTAATCCACTGCTATCTGTATTGTTCTGGCTCGTCATAGTGGTGCTTTCTCCTGCTTTGACTGGCTCCTTCAAGCGCGCTGCCAGTTTCTGGAGGGCACCATTCATGAGCAGTGATCACTCCGCTAGAAAGAGCGCCACAGCAGCCGCTTATTTCGCTTATTTTGTCTCTTTTCTTGGACTCTATTACTCTGCTCAGGCCATAATCGTAGAGAGCACTGCTGGCGCTTCTGCCATTGCCGCCATCGTATGTGGTGCCTCCGCGCTATATGTTTTGTTTCCTATCAAAGTATTTGTCGATAACGACGAAGTCTTGATGTTGCGGTCGACTATTTCAGTTCGCTCCGTCTTGATTTCGGCCTGGTTGTTCTTAAGTGTACTTTCAATACAAATGTTGACTTGGATTAAGCAGGGAGTTTTGACCGAACCCGATCCAATTAGCCTGTTGATATCTGCTGTTACGGGTGACTTCATTCATGACCCTTTAACCGCCAAGCGCTGGATTTCAACAGCAATTGCTCTGACTTGGTCGGTTAGCTTTGTCTTCATCTTGAAAATACTGTCAAGACGTGACGCTGAGAGCTCCAGAGAAGTGACGAAGAAGTTGGCTGGTTTAGGCGCGAAACACTAGTGCTAAAATAAATAGCTCTGCCTGCCCTTGTGTCGGAACTGGTATACGAGACGCACTTAAAATGCGTTGCCCGTAAGGGATTGAGGGTTCGACTCCCTCCGAGGGCAAATTTTTCTCAGCGGCTTAAAGCTCATAGAGTTTAGGCCTTAGGTAATTTAAGTGTCTAACTCATTCGATACGATTGTAGTTGGCCTTGGTGCCATGGGTAGCGCTACTCTTTACCAGCTAGCACAGCGTGGTATTAGAGCTCTAGGCATTGACCTTTTGGCGCCTCCACATACCCTTGGTTCGTCCCATGGTGATACTCGCATCACCCGTCAGGCAATCGGGGAAGGTGACCATTACACGCCCCTCTCCTTGCGTTCTTATGAAATCTTTCGTGAGATGGAGCGACTGACCGAAACCAGCCTGCTGGAAGTTACCGGTGGTCTGATGATTTCAAGCCTGAGCGAGCCAGTTTCGGTCGTGCACGTGCCGCAATTTTTCCAAAACACCGTGGCTGCCGCCCAGAAGTTTGGTATCAAGCACGAGATCTTAAATGCCAAAGAAATGCGTCTGCGCTTCCCGCAATTCAACGTTGACGATGATGAAATGGGCTACTTCGAATACGATGCTGCTTACTTACGTCCTGAAGAAATTATTCGTGTTCAATTGAAATTGGCCGGAGAGCTTGGTGCAACTATTCATACAAACGAGACTGTTATTGGCTTTGAAGAGAATGCCAAAGGCGTTGAAGTTTATACTAATCAAGGTACTTATACTGCCGAGCGCTTAGTGCTCTCTGTAGGGCCCTGGCTGACCGAGCTATTGCCGCAGCTAAAGCCAGTCTTCAAGGTTTATCGCCAAGTTCTTTACTGGTTTGATATTGCTGATTCATTTGAACAATTTGCTCCGCCAAAGTTTCCCCTCTTTATTTGGCAGTTAAAAGGTGCAGAAGCCGGAGTCTACGGGTTGCCAGCCCTAGATGGCCCGAATGGCGGTTTCAAAATAGGCAGTTCTAACTATCTCACTGAGCCGGTAACCCCTGATTCGGTAGAGCGGTCAGTCAGTGCTGAAGAGACCGTTGAAATGTTCAATAGCAAAGTCGAGCGGTGCTTCCCCTTGGCCAATAACAAGTGCCTAAAGTCTGCAGTTTGTCTCTACACTGTCACGCCAGATAGTGCCTTTGTCATTGATTGGCTGCCAGATTCGCAGCGCATTGTTATCTGCTCACCGTGTTCAGGGCACGGCTTTAAGCATGCTGCAGCCATTGGCGAAAGTATTGCGGAGATGACTACTAAGGGTCACTCTCACTTAGATCTTAGCGCTTTTAAGCTGGCTCGACTGGCTCAGTCTACTTGATGCCTATTTGACTTGAGCCAGTTCTTTAATGCGCACTTTGTTCTCCAGCACGCCGATACCGCTCACTTCCATTCTTACAACATCGCCGTCTTTGAGCCAGGGATAAACAGCTGGTGTCAATTCAACGCCATTGGCGTCATAGGTGGCCATAAATTCGGCAATGCAGCCATTGCCGACGGTGCCTGAACCAAAGAAATAGCCAGGCTGTATAGCGATATTTTGGCTACCTAACCAGGCAAAGATTCTAGCGAAGCTCCAGGCTTTCTTCTCACCTGTTGTTGGATGAGTGTGATAGAGCGATTGATAGTTGCTGCGGGTTCTCTCTTCACCGTTAATAGTGAGAATCATCTCCATATCGAAGACACCGTTCTCGTCCATTTTTAGTTCAGAAGCCTTAACAAGCTTGGGGCCGATACTTTTGCCAACTACAAACTTGCTATTGGTTGGCCCTAAGCCTTCCATATCTTTTTTCTGAATATCGCGAGCTGACCAATCATTGAGAATAGTGAAATAGCAGTGGTCTTTGATGAACTGCAAGGCTTCAGCTTCGCTCGTGAGCAGAGCGCCCTTGGTCGCGAGGCAGCCAATCTCGAACTCATAGTCAGGGGCTTTTACTACCGCAGGGAAGGTCACTTCTTCGCCGGTAGCGAAGACTTTATCGGCTGGCATGTCAACCACATAATATGCAGCATGGTCGTACCAAACTGGTGAAACTGCTACGCCTCGCTTGGCACGAATCTGGCGAATGTGGGTCTCAAAACCAAGAAAATCTAGCAATACTCTTGGCTCGGGAACTTTGACGCCAAATAGTTCAACTGTATTCTCAGAATTCTTGTAGAGCATGCCGTCCCTCTTCTCTAGTTTCTAGTGCTTTGCGATTATGGCACGCTCCTGGGCGGGGCGCCGAAATCTCAATTTTGCCCTTATAAAGGGCTGCCAAGATAGGTTGCGGATGACCTCAAACTGCCAAATATTAGACAAATGACCATATTTGAACTGCTTGGGCTGCCAGCGAGTAAACTTAGACAGTGGCAAGCAGTAGGTAGTTATGAAGCATTCGCAAGAGTTCGAAGATTTAGTAGCTCAAATTAAACCAGGCATAAAGGAAGTGACGATTGAGCAGGTCGTGAACTTTCAGAAAGAGGCAAAAGACTTTCTATTAATTGACGTGCGTGAAGATCACGAATGGCAACAAGGTCACGCACCTGGGGCGGTGCATCTTGGTCGCGGCATTATTGAGCGAGACATAATTGCCCTTGAACCGAATAAAGGGCGTGAAATTGTTCTCTATTGTGGAGGCGGCTATCGTTCTGCCATGTCGGCAGAGAATTTGCAAAAAATGGGTTACACTAACATTTTCTCGATGGCTGGCGGCATGCGTGGCTGGCGTGAACTCAATCTTCCTGAGGAAAAACCATGAACGATTGGTTTCGCGAGTTCCTAGAGCTGCAGACTAAAGACCCTCAAGCCTTCTTTCTCATGATTGGCTGCATTTCTTTGCTGGTATTTTTATCGCTCACTATATTTGGTGGCTTCATCTGGTATCTCTACAAAGGCGATCAGCCTGCTAACAGAAAGAAGCCCGAGACTCCGAAATCTGACTGATAACTAGTCGAATATTGGCTTAGGAGGGCAATTCTTGTAGTCAAGAGTTGCCCTTGGTATTGATACTACCCATAATGTCTATATCCGATCGAGGAATAGTATATGGCTGAATCAGTTAGACAATTGAATTTACTTGGGGATCCGCTCGACCTAGAAGGCCTAGAGCCTCTTCTTGAGCGTGCTCATGTTGAAGTAGTGGCCGTTGGCACTACCAGCGATAATGTCACTGCTCCAGTCTCGGAAACAAGACTGATACTTGATCTGATGACTCAAGTTGAATTAGTCAATGACTTAATTATGGAAACTAGCTTTAAGCTGCAACGGGCTCATGAAGCCTTGATCGTCATGGAAAAAAACTCAATTGAACAAGAGTTGCGCCTTGAGCGCATGAAAGACCTCGAAGGCAAAATTATCGAGCTTGAGACCTGGCTTGAGGCTGTTCAAATGGAGAACACTCTACTGAAGCGGCCCTGGTACAAGAAATTGTTTAACTGGAGATACTAGCTTCTAACTCGTGCTTAATTTCGCCAAGTTGTGTTAATTTCAAGAGAGGATGCCAGCGAAAGTCGGCATCCTCTTCTGTTAGGTGATTCTGATGTGTCATAGGGCGAAAGTACTCATGCTGCTTCCGTTGCGAAATTGAAGAAAAAGGGCTGGAGTCAGGCGAAGATTGATCGCTGGCTAGGCGAGAAAGAAATAGCATCTGAGCGTACTAGTTTGCAGAGAGCAAATTCTAGCGGTGCCGATCTCAACAGCTGGTGCCAATTTATATTGGCCTATCTAACAGCAAGTGAAGGTGGAGCTTTAGGCATTCTTCTTCATTGGTACCACGGCAGCCTGGATGACGAAAAAATATCGATTCAGAGTATCGAGCGCATACCTTTGACAGAAGAGCTCGAAAAGAACCTACTCTCAATGAGGGAGGATGTTCTCTATTTGTTTTCTATCGCACCGCCGAAAAGCAATTAAGAAGGACTCAGCTCGCTGAGCATGCGGTAGCTTCAGTCTGCACTGGTAGTTGAGCTTTTTGCCAGGCGGCAGTGCCACCAATAACATTGATTAGCTCACCGATGCCGTGTCTTTTAAGCAAGCTAACAGCCATGCTAGAGCGGTAACCACCGGCACAAATTACAGCAGTCTTTACGCCTCTCTCAACCGCCTCTAATTGCTGCTCTAATTCTGACAAAGAAATATTCTTAGCTTGCGGTACATGACCGGAGGCATACTCTCCTGGTCTGCGCACATCAAGGACACGCAACTCTGGATCTGCTTGAAGCTGTTTGGCTAATTCTTCTACCGTAATTTGATCAACAGTTTCAACTTTCAGTCCGGCTTTTTGCCAGGCCTCCATGCCACCAGCCAAATAGGCGATGACATTCTCTAGGCCCGCTCTGGCCAAGCGCAGAACGGCTTCATCAACCTGGGCATCTTCGCTAAGCACCAAAATAATGTTGCTTTGGGCATCAATGACGGTGCCGCACCAAGAAGCAAACTGTCCACCCAGACCAACGCTATATGCTCCAGGAATATGACCATGGCCAAATTCTGCTGGTGAGCGAGTATCTAATATTATTGTGTTGGGTGTGCTGTTTGCGGCAACGGCAGCTTCAACATCTTTAGGCTGCATCGCTACAGCTTTTTTGAGATCGTTCAATGAAGCCGCACCGCTGCGGTTGGCTTCAACGGCAAGAGGAAAGTAAGCTGGTACTTCGGGTAGCTGAGCCGTCAGCATGGTCACGAATTGCTCTTTGGTCATAGGCTGCAAGGCATAGTTGAACTTGCGCTGATTGCCAATGGTTGACGAGCTTTCTTTTGAAATATTCTTACCACAAAGCGAGCCAGCTCCGTGGGCGGGGTAGACCTCTGTTTCATCAGGCAAAGTCAAAAGCTTGTTGTGCAAACTGTCATAGAGCATACCGGCCATTTGCTCTGAACTGAAGCCATATTTGCCCACAAGATCTGGGCGGCCGACATCGCCAATAAAGAGTGTGTCGCCAGTGAGCAGCTTAGAGGGCTCTTTGCTGTTCTTCTCACTCACCAGTAGGCAGATGCTCTCCGGTGTGTGCCCTGGCGTGGCCAGAGTCGTGATTGTTAGGTCGCCTAACTCAAACTCGGTACCATCGGCCACAGCTTCGTGCTCAAAGCGGGCCTTTGCTTGATCACTAAAGACAATCTTGGCACCAGTAGCCTCTGCTAGTTCCTTGTGGCCACTAACGAAATCGGCATGCAAATGGGTCTCAAAGATGTACTTAATGGTCAGTCCGTTGCTTTTCGCTTCTTTCAAATATTCATCAATATCGCGTTGTGGGTCAACCACACAAGCTTCGCCATTAGAGCCAATCAGGTACGAGGCGTGGGCTAGACAGGCAAGATAGAACTGTTTGAAAAACACGATTATCTCCATTATTTATCAGTGATCGGATCTTACCGCTTTTCAAGAAAGTAAAATAGAGCCTTACTTTCTCTGGGGAGCCACAAATGGCTTGGAATTTCCGCTTGAAAAAACTGCTTGCTGCTTCGCTCACTTTGAATCTAGCTGTGCTCTCCGGGGTTGCCACGGCTGATACTGCTTGGGCCGACGAAGCCGGGCAAAATAATGATAAAAAAGCGAAAACTCTTGAATACAAGAGGCTGCCAGGTAATTGTCAACCAGAGCGCTATGACCTCTATTTTGAGCCCGACCTCGAAAATGGCGAATTTGAAGGTACTGAAACCCTATTTTTTAGTGTCAGCCAGAGCACTGCCGAAATTGTCTTGAATGCCGTAGATCTCAGTGTATTTGAGGCCACAGTGGCTCAGACCAAGCCCACCCATGGCGACTGGATAAAAGCTGAGATTGTGCGCGACAAAGAGGGTGAGAAGCTCACTCTAAAGCTGCCTAAGGCTCTAAAACCGGGGCAGTACGAACTCGCCCTCAAGTTTAATGGCAAACTCTCAACCAAAATGGAAGGGTTCTATCTTTCTACTTTCAAAGGCAAAGACGGCAAAGAGCATAAAATTGCTACCACTCAGATGGAGCCAACGGACGCTCGGCGCATGTTCCCTTGCTTCGACGAGCCAGCCTCTAAGGCTGTTTTTAAAGTTACTGTAGCTATCGACCCAGCTCTGGTTGCCATATCTAATGCTGGCATCGAGTTCGAGAAACTAGACCAGCGTAAGAACAAGAAGATAGTGACGTTTAAGGCCAGTCCGAAAATGTCGACTTACTTATTTGCATTGATTGTCGGCCCATTCCAGAGTACCGAGCCTGTGGTGGTGAATGGTAAGAAAATCAGAGTCTGGTTTACTGAGGGCAAAGGACAGCTTGCTACTTATGCACTCGATGCTGCAGCCAAGCTTCTCCCCTACTACGAAAACTACTTTGGTCAGCCCTACCCTCTAGATAAGCTAGATTTGATCGGCATTCCCGATTTCTCAGCTGGTGCTATGGAAAACCTCGGGGCCATAACGTTTCGTGAGAATGCTCTGCTTGTAGACGAAAAAAATTCAGCCCTTAGTTCGCGCACCAGGGTCGTAAATATCGTTGCTCACGAAATGGCACACCTCTGGTTTGGCGACCTAGTCACAATGAAATGGTGGGATGACCTCTGGTTGAACGAAGCCTTTGCTACCTGGATGGCCGACAAAGCTGAAGACGTATTGAAGCCTGAATGGCGCATTTGGGATGACTTTGCTGTGGAGCGGGCTGGCACCCTTGACGCGGATGCCATTGTCGCCACCAGATCGGTGCAATCGCCTGTCAATTCGCCTAACGATGCTTTAGAGATGTTTGACGAGATCACCTATAGCAAAGGTGCAGCACTCTTGCGCATGCTTGAGACTTACTTGGGCGAAGACAAATTCCAGAAAGGCATTCAGGCTTATATGAAAGCCCACGCCTTCGCTAATGCCTCAACTACGGATCTCTGGGACGCTCTATCTAGTGCAAGTGGCAGCAGTGCTGACAGCGCTTCAACTAAGAAGAAGTCTAGAGACAGCAAGAAGGGTCAAGTTGATGTGGCTAAGCTGATGGACGCCTGGGTGCATCAACCCGGTTGCCCCATTGTTTCTTATGGCTTAGAGACGAAGGCTACAGCAAAGAAGAACACAGCGCTCAAGCTCGACTTGAGTCAAAAGCGTTTCTTCCTCGATAGTGCTCAAGATCTCGCTTCCGGCAAAGCAAAAACTGCTTTAATTCCGTGGCAGATTCCCCTGGCTCTCAAGGCGCTAGATGGCAGCCCTAAAACTTCTAGTAATCAAGCATTTCTTCTGACTTTAGCCAAAGAACAGGTTGCGCTCGAAGGTGCTAAAGAACCGCTCATGGTCAACGCCACCGGCAATGGTTATTTTCGAACAAACTACGATTTGAAACAATGGTCTGAATTGCAGAAACAAGCCTCGCCTGCGCTGCTCACTGTTAGTGAGAGGGTATCAATTCTCAGTGATCTCTTTGCCACTTCAGTAGCTGGTTTGTTGCCAATTGATCATTTCTTGCAAAGCCTTGAGAAATTCGCAAGTGATCACGACCCATATGTGCTCGGTCTTGTTATCTCGCAAATTAGTGAACTGGAACAATTGCTTGAACCAGCTAGCAAAAGTGGTTACCAGGCCTTTGTCGTCAAATGTCTTAAGCCGCAGCTAGACCGTCTTGGTTACACTCGCAAAGCTGATGATGATGATCTTACAGCGGAGCTGAGAGCACGTTTAATCAAGACCCTCGGCACTAATGGCAATGACAAGCAAGTTATTGCTTTCTGTCGCGATAAGTTTGAAGCTTATCTAGCTGACGACAAAACTTTGGACGGCGATTTGCTCTCTCCAATAGTTCAAGTAATGGCCTATAACGGCGACAGCGATGAGTTTGTCCGCATTGAGGAGGCCTGGAGAAATTCAACAACTCCTGAAGCTCGTAATCGCAATTTGTTTGCTTTGGCAGCTTTCAGAGACAAAGAATGTGTTGAGAAAGCTCTTAACCTGTGTTTCAACAAAGAGGTTAAGGCCCAAGATGTGCCGCATTTGTTGGCCCGCTTAATTGGCAGCAGCGACAGTCAAACTGCCGCTTTTAAGTTTCTTGGCGATCACTGGCAAGAAATTTATGACAAAGTGGGCGAACGCAAGATGCCAGATATCGTTGAAGCCTGTCGCAATTTCAATAAGCCCGGTCAGCTTGAGACATTGAAGGCCTTCATTGCGGCGCATCCTATGCCCTCTGGCCGCCGAAGTGCAGCTAAGACAATAGAGTTTGCCACCATCGGCACCAATTTCAAAGCCAAGCAAAGTAGTAGTTTCGCTCAGTTTTTCGCTGGTAAATAGTGTTCAGATTCTGTTCTATTTTTGCTTCGTTGCTAGTGCTTTTCCTCAGCACTTTGCGCGTTGATGCTGCCCAGTTGCCAGAGCAGGGGCAACCGGCTGCGGTAAATCCCCCGCGCCTAATGCTCTGGTCATGGCAAAAAATCGAAGACCTTAGTGCTATTGATACCAGTAAAGTTGGTGTGGCGCTCCTGGTTGGTCGCTTTACTGTAGATCAAAACAAAATTTCCCTTGAGCCCCGTCTCTCTCAATTGCGGCTGCCGCCTGGTTGCTACCGCGAAGCTGTGGCTCGGGTAGAAATGCAGCAAATGCCAGATCAGAGAAAAATGGAGGAGGTTAGTGCTAAGTTAGCCCACTCCATCGTTAATCTCGTTCTTGCTCACAGTCACTATGATGGCTTGCAGATTGACTTTGATGCCAAACAGTTAGAGCGACCCTTCTATGTGCATCTACTTAAGCAGTTACGCGCTCAGTTGCCACCAGGTCTTACTCTATCGATGACGGCCTTAGCATCGTGGAGTCAAGGCGATCCGTGGCTCAGGCAAGCAATTGCCGATGACCACTTGCCCGTAGACTATGTCGTGCCCATGTTCTTTACTATGGGGGTGGGCAAAGAGCAAGCCTTGCGCCTATTGCAAGAAAATTTGCCCAAGCCTTTCAATGGGCATTCTTCCATAGGCTTTTCTATAGGAGAGGCCGCGGCGATTTCTCAGATATCTTCAAAGCTCAATAATCTTGATCGTATTTATTTATTCTGCTCGCCGGGCTGGCAGCACGACCGCATAAAATACGCCGGAAAACTAGTCGACCAAAATCTACTTAAGGAGAAAAACAATGGCATTTAAGGTGAAGCGCTCAGGCTTTCTTAAGAGTACCGTTTTGACATTACTTGCCTGCACATTGACTAGTGGTATTCAGCCAACGCTTGCCTGTGGGCCCTTCTATGATGAAGCCCTTTTCTCTGCCACACTTCACCCTGACCTGCCATTTCGGCTCTACGCTGAGGGAAATCTCGCTCTGGTTGAGCCTACTTTTGCTCGCTCTTATCTAGTTGTGGCCTATCGCTATTTGAACGATAAGCCTCTCAGTGCCGCTGAGCGCGAGCAGATCTTGAATTTCTGGCGCTTTCGCCTTGGTGACGCTAGCAGCTCTGACAGCGACAGTGCCGTTGACCTATGGCTGAGCACGCGTAAAAAGACTCTTGGTCTTAAGGCCGATTCTTCTGAGAGCCTTTATCCCTATCGTTCAGCTGGCTCTAATGATGACTATAGTCCGTATTTAAATTGCAACGATGATGCCTTTAAGCAAGCAGTAAAAACGTTGCAAGAGAAAGTCGCTAAATATGGTGCTGGCAGCGCAGCCGTAAAAGAATGGCTCTCCGCCCAAGACAGTGTCTTTTGTCATTGTGGCGCACCACAATATGACTACAAGTTAAAAGCTCAAGGCAAAGAGCCACCACTGCCGTCTCCGGCTCCAGCCAATGCCTCTGAAGAAGTTAAAAGAGACCGAGCCTATCAGATTGCTGCTGCCAATTTCTATGCTAAAAATTTCGATGAGGCAGCCAAGCAATTTGCTGCCATTGCCCTGGATGGTGACTCTCCCTATCAGAAAGTTTCAGCATATTTAGTGGCTCGTTGCTTGATTCGCAAAGCCACTGTCAGCACCAGCAAGGGTATTGACCAGGTGGCCTTACTGGCTGCCCACAGTAAGTTACTGGAATTGCAGGCCGACCCCACTATGGCTTCTATGAAAGAAGGCATAGAAGGTCTGCTCAACTTTGTTGGCTTAAGGCTAGACCCGGCTACTACCCTGGTGCAGCTAAGCAAGAAAATAGCCGCGGGTGATAGTAGCCTCTATCAAGATATGGACGGTTATATTTACATACTTGATAGTGCCTTCAAAGAAGATTCTGAAGAAGCAAGTGAGACCCACACTGTTGACGATGCCAAGCTTGCTGCGGCAATGCATGGCGATGATATGACTGACTGGATTTGGACCTTTTCAAACAGTGACAAAGGCAGTATTGAACATGCTCACAGTCGCTATCAAGAGAAAAAGAATCTTGCCTGGCTACTTTGTGTAGGCTCTAAGCTCACAGGTAAAGAACCTTATGCCGGGGAGATTCTTGAAGCTTTAGCAAAGATCGAGAAAACAAGCCCTGCTTATGTTACAGCAAATTCGCAGAGGGCTCGTGTGCTTTCTACGCAAGGCCATAACGACCAGGCTGTGGCTGCTATTGATAGTGCTCTTGCTGCCACTAAGGCACCATCGGCGATGAATGCCTTGAATCTGCAAAAACTAATGTTAGCTAAATCTCTTGAACAGATGATTACTTTGTCTTATCGCTCGCCAGCGCTGATCGTTAGTGATGCAGAATCTCATGATCTTTCTGAACAGTGGCAGAAAATCGACCAGAAGAAGAATGAGGCCCAGAGCTACCTCACCCTGCCGTCTATGTTGCGCCCTGAAGGTGCAGTTGCTATTAATCAGAAGCTTCCTCTCAGCCTCTTCCTACAAGCGGCGCAGTCGCAACAGGTTCCTGCGGCACTGCGTAAAGACATCGCTCAGGCTGTATTCTGTCGTTCTATTCTGTTGCATGATCAGGCCAGCTCGGCCAAGGCTAGCACTCTGCTTAAGCAATATATGCCAGCCCTGGCGGGCTTGCTCGCTCGATTTGATACGGCCGCAGCCGATAGCAAAGAATTTTCAGCAGCCTATTTATTTTTGAAGAACCCTGGCTCTAGGCCCTATGTAACTGGTGGAGTTGCGAGAATCACTGAGTTTGGCAAACTGGATGACTATCAAGACAATTGGTGGAGCCCGATTGAAGCAGATAAGGAAGCGAAGTTTGCTGGTCAGCAGTTTCTCAAGGCGGCAGATTTAACCAAGGCAAAGGCTGAAGTTGCAGCAATCAATTCATATGGCACTGGGCCTGACTATCTGGGTAAAGTCGTGATTGACTATGCTCGCAAGCACGTGAGCGACCCTAGAGTACCCGAGGCTTTGCACTTGATTGTCAGAGCCACCAAATTAGGTGCCACTGATGAGAAGACTAGCGCTATTTCCAAACAAGCATTTCAAATTCTCCATCAGAACTATAAGGGCAACCCCTGGACTGTCAAAACACCATATTATTATTAGCGCCAACGGGAATCGAACCCGTATCTCTGGTGTGAAAAACCAGCTTCCTAACCATTAGAAGATGGCGCCAAATTCTCCCAGGCAGGAGTCGAACCTGCGACTAACCGGTTAAAAGCCGGCTACTCTGGCCTCTGAGTTACTGAGAGATACACCCTGGGAGAGATTCGAACTCCCGACAACGCACATCCGTAGTGTGCTGCTCTGTCCGCTGAGCTACCAGGGCTTGTTTTGGATGTAAATATGAGTGTATAGACACATCAAGTTAAGCCACCACAAACGGTGGCAACAAAAAGTGACGTTTTGTTCTTCACGCTCGATCTAAGTCAAGCGCCGTCGTTTTCGCAAGCTCTCTCGCTTGTGCTTTCGCTCTCGTTCGTGTCCTGGCTCGGCGCGATGAAACGCAGCCAGAGTAAGGCTTGGCGAAAATAAATAGAAGAAACTACTGGATTGCAAATGATGCATTATCGAAAACCTCTAGTGGAAAAGCACACCAAACCGAACAGTCTTTATGACCGTTTCTCGCTTGTCTTTCGCTCTGTCCAGAAGTTCACGATTAAATACCCATTAAAAATGGCCCGCCGGGCTCATTGCTCTATGCCGATATAACAGTTGTATCACACAATCTGAATATTGCAAATGAGAGATTTGATCTTTAATTTGCGATCTTTTGATTTAGTTACAGCCATCGTCAATTTCTTTTAGTGTTTGCTCAAGCGCTTCAGCCGGGTAAATTACTGACTTTGTTTCAGTGTCTAACTGTTGATAGAACTCGCTCAGGCGAAAAGCTATTGGGGCATAGGCTTTTATTTTTGACTCTAGAAATGGTGTCATCCTCTCCGGTCTGGACTCATTGCTATTGATGAATGCGCGCAAGTGATTTAACCATTTCCCTTCGCCATAAAAGTGCAGCATCAGAGTTTGAATCAAACTTACTATTGATACACAGCGATCATAAGATTTGTGGTGCCGCAAGAAATCTACTTCTTCTTTCTCTAGATCAAATTGTTCCGATAGCGCCAAGCCAAAATCACTATAGTAAAGATTGCCGTTGCTGAGAATGTTATTGAAGTGGGCATCAAAGTGAACAAAGTTATTTGCGCTGAAGAAGGCTGAAGTAGCATTGCAGTCTTTTTCGACTTTGGCCACAGCGCTGTCGGCGCAATTGCCATCATTGCCTAGCTGAACGAGTAGCCACTGATGAAGTGTTTCTGGAATATATTCGAGAAACAAGAGCAGATGGGCTGAGGCCTCATGCAGGGCTTCTAGGCGATGGCGCACTGCCAAAGAATTGTCCCAGAATTCAACAGCTATATTAAGGTCTTCAATTTGGCGAGGAGTCATGGGAGCGGGCCTTTTGCCTTCCAGAATTCGCCAGTGATACAAGAGGGGGAAATTAGTGCATGCGCCAGAAATCACCCACTCGGTGGTTAGCTTGTGAGCCTCTAGCTCACGACCGGCGCCGAACCCTGCTGACCCCAAGCGGTATTGAAAGAACAAAGGCAGGTCGAAGAGATTGGCTGTAGACAAGAAGTTCTCTGTTTTTCGCTCAAGGTCTGTGAGAGCAATTCTTTTGACAAAGACCATTTGTTCGTCGATTTTTAATATCGAAGAAGTGCCCCCCACTCCTTCGTGCATGGGTGCGGCGTTCTGTAGCAAAACCGACAAAGCGTTGTCGCAGTGGTCAGCTATTTGGCTGGAGAGTTGCTGGTGGAGCTCTAAACGCGATTTTGCGGACATAAGCTAGCTCTTGGGGACATAAAGACTGTGATTCAACTGGGGCAACTTAGGGAATATTTTAGCCATGCCGAAAAGCGGAGAAGCCCACCCAGATAAAGGTGTGGCGGATGACAGAGAGAAAGATGCTGCCAGCACTGGTCATTTAGTTGACTGGTGGGAGCGTTTCGCCAATAGTGCACCAAACCTTTCAAAAGAACAAGTGACAATGGCTGGCGCTGGTGTACTGGCCTTGGGTATGACCGCCAAGTTCGGGCCGAAAGCCGGCAAAGCTGCTATGAACTCACTTGAAAGCTTGGCCAAGGTCGAATTACCAGCCTTTGCTTCGGTCAAACCACTGGCAGAAGCCAGTGCTGGCGAGAATATACCGGGTCTAGTCAAGGTAGCAAGTGATAGCTGGTTGGCCAGAATTTATGAGTCTTCCAAAAGTAGTGTTGTGCGTGTGCATTCTGGCGATGGTCAGGCGCTTGGTTCTGGCTTCTTTGTCGATAGCGAAAACCGTCTTCTGGCCACTAGCTACCACGTTGTCGCGGGCTTAGAGCATAACAAGCAAGTGATTAGACTTTTCGGCGGCCGCTCTTATGAAGCCAGTGTCGTTGCTATCGATCAGGGTGCCGACCTGGCTGTTCTAAAAATAGCTGGTAACCCAGCTTTTCGCTTTGACGCCCTCAAGTTGGGTAATCCACTGCAGGCCGAATCGAAAAGAGCCGCCGCGATTGGCTACCCTATGCATGCTGAGTTGCCTGTGATCTCACCGGGAAGTTTGAATTATCTTGCCTATACGGGCCAGTCTAGAATCGGTTTTACGATGAAAACCTATCGTGGTAACTCTGGTGGTCCAATTGTCAGCCGTGATGGCTCGGTTTTGGCGGTATTAACAAACGGCATTGAAGCGGGAAGTCATTCCGCGCCGATGACCACTGGCTATAACGTTGAGCATTTGCGCACTTTGGTCAATTTAGCGCGCCACCGTGAGATAAAGGACGGCGTGCTGTCAATTGACACTGAAATATTAGCCCAGGGCAGGAAGATGATTTCTAGCGAAGACCTGAGGGCTTTGCAAAAGGCACCGGATACGATGGCAGATCTTAAGCAGCGTTTAGCTGTAAAAGTTCTCAAGCAAGAAGTAGATTAGGTAATTGCGACATAGATGTTTAGGCTCGCTCATATGCTGGGGCAAAAATGCTAGTCTTTATCAAAATCTATGGAGAGAAAGATAATGGATTTGCAGCTGAAAGGCCTTAGAGCGCTCGTAACCGGGTCATCGGCCGGAATCGGCTATGCTATTGCCGAGTTGCTCTACAAAGAAGGTGCCACGGTTTACCTCAATGGTCGCACACAGTTGCGGGTAGATGAAGCTTTGAAGCACCTGCATGCCAGCGCCGGCACTAGTGGCACGGCTTATGGCTTAGTCTCTGATCTAGCTACGGCCGAGGGTGCTAACAAACTAATTTCTGAGCTACCAGACGTTGATATTCTCATTAACAATGTCGGCATTTATGAGCCTAAAGAGTTCGCTCAAATTACCGACGAAGACTGGCTCCATACTTTCGAAGTCAATGTCATGAGTGGCATACGCTTAAGTCGACATTATATCGAGGGCATGCGAAAGCGCGATTGGGGCCGCATTGTCTTTATTTCTAGTGAGTCTGGGGTCAACATTCCTAGTGAAATGATTCACTATGGTGTTACTAAAACGGCTCAGATTGCTGTTGCTAGAGGCCTAGCTGAGACCACTGTTGGAACAAAAATCACAGTCAACTCTGTACTGCCTGGGCCAACTGCTTCTGAGGGCGTTGAGCAGTTCATTAAAGAGATGGCTAAGCAAGGTAATACTAATGCCGAATCAGTAGAAAAGGAGCTTTTCGAGAAAATTAGACCAACATCGCTGCTGAAGCGCTTAGCGACTTCTGAAGAGGTCGCCAGTATGGTCGCTTATGTCTGCAGCCCACTAGCTGCTGCCACTAATGGAGCCGCTCTCAGGGTAGATGGTGGCGTCGTTCGTTCCATTCTTTAGGCCTCAATGAGGCAGAGAGCGCACATGCCCCGGGCGCTCTCTGCCTTAGTCATTCAGCCTTGTGTGGGTTAGCGTGAATGATAGCCGCGAGGAGTTTTTGTTACTTTGGTGACTGCCCGAACATTTTCTTGTAGGGCCCCGCTGTGGAAGAAATAGGGATAAACGACTTTCTGTGAGCTTGCTTCATCAAGCTGTTTAAGTTGTTCATCTGGAATCGTGAACTCTAAAGCTTGAATGTTGTCTTCAAGCTGCGATAGCTTTGTCGCACCGATAATGGTTGATACCACTCCTGGTCTATTGGTGACCCAATTAAGAGCCACTTGTGCAGGGGTTCTACCCAATTCTTTGGCAACAGCCTTCAAGACCTCAACTAAATGCAGCATCTGCGCGCTGCCTGGTTCGAGGGTTGGATCTGTGACCCAAGTGCTAGAGACTCGTCCATCTCCCTTTACTTGATCACCTTCAATCTTGTACTTTCCTGTCAGCAGACCATTGGCCAGTGCGCTCCAGGGGACAATACCAATTCCCATTTCTTGGGCCGCATCGACATACTCATTTTCAATATTGCGCACCGCTAACGAATACTGCATCTGGATGGCCGCTAGCTTCTCCCAACCGCGCAGTTCGGCTAGTGTTTGGGCTCTACCAAGGTACCAGGCTGGGGGGTTGCTTAAGCCGATATAGCGTACTTTCCCTGACTGTACAAGATTGTTCAGCGAAGACATAACTTCTTCTGCTGGAGTCATGGTATCCCAATTGTGCACCCAGTATAGGTCGATATATTCGGTGCCAAGTCTTCGCAGCGAGGCCTCGACTGCCTCAATCATATGCTTGCGACCATTGCCACCGCCATTGGGGTCACCAGGGTGGGTGCCGAAAGTAAACTTTGAAGCAATCACTACTTTGTCACGCTGGGTCAATTCGCGCAGAATTTGCCCTGTGAGCTCTTCACTCTGCCCTTCTTGGTACGAATCGGCGGTATCGAGGAAGTTTCCGCCAGCTTCTAGATAGCGAGCGAGAATTTCTTTGGCCTGAGCCTTACTAGTGGTCCAGTGCTCACCCCAGGCATCACCAAAGGTGCCTGTGCCGAAGGCCAATGGAGATACGCGCAGACCGGATCTGCCAAGCAAATAATAGGATGCCAAACTTGGTATCTGTTTTGAATTGTCTACCTTAGGAGCTTCTTTGACATTTTCTTTTACGGCGTCTTTACTGGCCATTTGATTCTCCTCAAGGGGCTGTGACTTATTACTTTCGTCGGTAAAATCTGAATATCGCTATATTAGACCAGTCGTCTAGTCCTGGTCAAGATGCCCCAAAATAAAAGGCAGCAACAGACTAAAAAAAGCCGCCACAATTGTTTTATAGAACTCGCAATAGCAGCGGGACTGTAATTACCGCAATCAGGGCAAAAAAGAGGAGCATGGGTAAGTTTCGCTGGGTCGGGCTGTTGAGCCAGTGACGTTCTTGTGCGCGTCTGGATATTGCGTCTTCCGGCTCTTCGGGCATATATCGGAGGCTTTGCTCGCGTTGATATTTTTGTTCTGCCAAAAACTCAGCTTCTTCTGCGGTTATCGGGAATACTTTAGGAGTTTGCGCTTTTATGTTACACAAGGCAATGGCGCACATTGATAAAGAGCCGAAAATGATATCGCAAAGAACCTCACGTGCGCTTGTATAGCGAATTAGCCAAGGCAAAATAGTTGCAGCACTTGCTGCAGAGAGAACTGAAATTGCATAAACTATGCGAACCGATTTGTAGTACTTGTAGTTCCAAAATAAAGCGAACAGAGCAGCAGCCGGAATTGCTAGTGTCCATAGCATAAGTTTTGGATCCACAATTCTTGCCTCGCTCAAACCTGCGTCTAGCGCTGACCGCTCTTTTTCTGACTGGCTTCCCAGGCTCTTAACTTTTGCACGCCAATTTCGAAGTCTTGTGCATTGGAGTAAAAGTTATGTTTGCCATTATTGTAAGCCGGGTCACGTACGTAATAAATGTAGCTACTCGATGCCGGCATCAGGGCTGCAGTGATTGAACTCTGTCCCGGAGAGCCAACTGGACCTGGTGGCAATCCGTAGTACTTGCGTGTGTTGTAGGGAGTCTTTAAATCAAGATCGCTCTGATAAACGATGCCGTTGCCTTTCCATTTACCAATCATTTTCGAGGCATAAACAATGGTAGAGTCCATCGCTAGAGGCATGCGGCGAGCAATGCGATTGTTTATGACTGAAGCAATAATGGGCCGCTCATCTTCTAGTTTCGCTTCTGTCTCGACAATAGAGGCCATTGTAATAGCTTTGTGGGCTGTTAGCTTAGAGGGGTTGGGCAGTTTACTCCAGACTGTGCGGAAGCGTTCAACCATAGCCTTTATAAGTTCATCGGCCTTGGTATCAGACTGCACAAAGTAGGTATCAGGAAATAGATAACCCTCAAGATTGTTGACCATCGGATCAATATCCGCAATCAAACTCGTTTTATTCATGAGAGCCAAGGCTTGTTTGCGATCGACTTTTAGACTCTTGAGTTTTGCCATAGCGTCTGCTATTTCAAACCTTGTCCAACCCTCGATCACGGTTAACTTGTTTAGCTCAATACCGCCAGCCTCGAGTGTTTTGAGAACATCAAGGGGAGCTATCGGTGTGGCGAAGCGATAGTCGCCTGCTCGAATAACAGGCTTGAGCCCGGAAAGCCGCACATAGAGCTTAAGCACAAAGGCTTTATGCAAAATGCCTTTACTCTCAAGCTTGCTCAATATTTCATCGAGAGCCATGCCGCGACTAACGGCAATTACATCCTGGTCATTGTGAGTAATTGGTGTTTTTAGCTCGGCATCAAGCATGTAGCCAGCTACAACAAGAGAAAGCCCAATTAGCAAACCAACGACAAGGAGTATTTTTTTAGGCATTTGGTGGCAGTGACACCGACCATTGGTTGACGCCGTCTTGGCTATTCTGTTTGAAATACAGATGAGTGCGAACAATCTGTTGCTTCATCGTCGCCTTGGGCTGTGACTGATTTTTGGCTTTCTTCTGCACTTCGATCATCACAGGCTCAATCTGCACATCGACTTCATTGCTTGTAAGCAACGGTTTCTTGTCTTCTCTATACAACTTGACTGTATCGCCTTCGATCTTGAAAGTTAGACCAGCTGGTTCAAGCGGGGCTAATTTGATACTAGGGTTACGCAAGAGTGAGGCTTCACGATTGAGAATTTTATCGAAATAGGCAGCACTTTCAGGGCTGAGTTTTCGTTCGTCGTCGAGAGAATCTTTATAGAGCGCTTTTAGTTTGTCTGGCTTTCGTTCGTTTAGTGCCGCCCAGTAATTCTGTAGTTCTTTCTCAATAGCCTTCTTGTCATCATCGCTCAGGCTCTTGATTGCTCGTGATGGCTGATCTTTGGGCAAATTAAATGAAACCATCTTCTTTGCGGCAGCCCCGTTTGACTCGTTGGCAGCCAGCACTACTTTGGCCACTTCTTCTTTCTTTGGCCCAACAGTGCGCTTCTCGATTAAAATCGTCATGGCGTCTTTAGGATTGCTGATGTATTCGAGTGCCAGCTCGTTGGCGCCGGGAACAAGATAACCAGAAACATTTACAGGCAAAGTCAAAGTGACGATTGGCGCGCTGAGCACATTCTGACCATTGAGCTTTGCCTTGCTTACGGAGCGGGCGCTACCAGTAAAAGTAATGAAATAACCAGACAGCTCTTGTTTCTGTTGATTCTCACTTTTCGTTTCAGCTGGTACATCCGCCAGCATTGGCGCTTGAAATCCAGCGAGGGTGAAACTGACCAAAATAGAAGCTAAAGTTGCTTTTGAAAACATGCTTGGCACTCACTTTACTGCAATATCACTGTTCCTAATGACAGGGACATTTTAGCACTTTCACTAGCAGGTCAAGGCAGAGAGCCTGCTTTGCAAGACTGCTGAAAGAAAGGGAACAGCGCGGCGCTGACGGCGTCCTTAATTTATACTAAGAGCGGCAAGTAAGTAGGGGATATATTGAGACGCGTTTTTCTTCCGTTAATACTGACAATTTTTGTTCAAGCTCAGCTGGCAACGTTGCCTCTAGCCCTGGCTAATGGGGGCTCAAATGGCCTTGTGCGGGAAGGCGATTTCGCCACTCCACCCCTCGCTCCAGCCATAAATTCGTCCATTAATCAGTCCATAAAGAAAAATGAGGTTGGCAACAGAGAGGCTGGAGCTGATCCTAAGCCGTTGCAGGGCAATATAGTCTCAGTTGATTTGACTAAGGCGGTCATTCCAAACTATCAGGAGCTTCCTCCTGTCAGCGGCAAAGCGCACTCAGAGCGGGTTGATCCCCTTGTTTTTCGTGCCTGGTTAGCAAAAGCACATCCTCAATTTCTGACCGGTGGTGTCAGTGAGTCGAGCCCGGTTGTTGAGGTAGCTGGTCAATGGGATAAGGCTGATAAGACATTGGCTAAGCTAGAGATACCTTATCGACACGTTAAAGCAAGAGAAATTTCTAGCGAGCTTCTAGGCTCTTGCAAGGTCTTGATTATCAATTGTGCTGGTGATCTAAAGCGCGACAAACTACAATCTATTCGCGATTTTGTCAGCCAAGGCGGCTACTTACTCACTACTGACTGGGCTTTAGATCATATGCTCACCCAGACTTTTCCTGGCTATGTCAGCTGGAACAAAGGTATTAATAGCAAAGACATTTACGATGCTGAATATCTGGCGCCAGATCCAATATTGGCAAACAACACTGTCAGTAGTGCCTTTTGGAAGTTAGATCAGGCATCGCATACGGTGCGTATCCTTAAGCCTGGAAGCGTTAAGGTTCTTGTTGCCAGTCGGCAACTTGCCAGCGAAGATCCCGATCACGCCGGAGCCCTTGCTTTGATTTTCCCGTTCGGTCGAGGCTATGTTTTGCACATGGTCGGTCATTTCGACAACAATGCCAAAATTGCTATTGGTAATTTCTTACCAGATCCAGTTCCTTCTCTGGGAATCAGCTTGCGTCAGGCAATAGCCACTAATTTTATTGTGGCTGGCCTGGAGGGTAAGCGCCTGCCCTACTAGGCTATTGTTTGTTGTCGCCGAAACTATTGCGTCACTCGTTGTAGCGATTCGCCAAGAAGCTGAAGGCTGCCGTTAACGACCACCTTGTCATTGGGCTTGAGGCCGCTAAGAATTTCAACATAGCCAGCGGTTGTCTTGCCGATTTTTACTTTCTTCTCTAAGTAGAAGTCGCCTGGCTCGTCGACATAAACCAGGTAGGTTTCACCAGCTTTTTGTACAGACGGCTCCGGCACCATAAGTGCAGTGGTTTCGCCAACTTGAACTGAGAGGCGGGCAAACATCTCGGGTTTAAGCCGCAAAGAGCGGTTGTCTATAGTGGCTCTTACGGGCAAGGTCCGGGTCTGGGCATCAACCTTTGAATCGACAAAGTCGAGAACACCAGGGAATGACTCGTCGGGCAGGCTATCAACTAAGACTTTTACGGGCAGTCCTTTTTTTACGAATCGCAGGCTATTTTCTAAAACGTTCGCAACGAGCCAAACTCTAGAGAGGTCCGATACCGAGAAGAGGGCTTTGCCACCTTCTACTAGCTCGCCTGGGTCACAATCGCGATCAGTAATGATGCCACTGCGCGGCGAGGTAACTTCGAATACCAGTTGAATATGGCGGCTTTTCACTACATCATCAACAAGTTTAGTCGAGGTGCCAAATAGACGCAGTCGCTCCTTTGTCGAAATAATTAGAGTCTGCTGCTTCTCATCGGTGGCCAGTACTTCTTCTTTAGCTTGCTCAAGGTCGCTCTCTGCTTGATCGACGTCGGCTTTAGCAGCAATCTTCTCTTCTAACAACTTATTTTTGCGGTCGAAAACCTTTTGTGCTAGAGCGAGTTTTAGAGTTGCATGTCGCTTTTCTGATTTTAGCTCTAGTAAGCGGGTCAAAAGTTCGCCTTGAATTTGCGCTATTTCATCGCTGCGAATCTTAGCTAACACCTGGCCTTTTGTTACTTGGTCACCAGGTTGCACCAGCACTTCTTCAATGCGACCAGGTGCCAGCGAAATTACAGGGGTAGTGAGGTTCGTATCGGCCCGAACGGTGCCCGTTGCTTCGCTCACAATCGGTAAAGTTTTGAAAGCTACTGTTTCGGTGGTAATACCGATCTTGGCCTGTTGAGCTTTCGACAGACCAATTGGATCACTTGGTCCAAGAACATGAGTTGTCGCTGCAGTTGTAGACACCCCCGCCTTCGACTGGGCACTGGGAAGTGGAGACTCAGTGCAGCCAGTAAGCAAGGCAGTTAGCAGCAGTAGTGAAAGGGAGCGTTTCATTCTTTACTCAGGCTCTGGGGTAGAGTGATCAACCAGTATATCGCGGACAGTCTTAGGCCGCCCCGGGCTTGGGCTAAAGCGCAAGTATAGCGCAGGTAAAACGTAGAGAGTTAGAAGAGTACAAGAGATCAGGCCACCAATTATCACGATAGCAAAAGGTTTTTGAGTTTGCGAGCCGATTTCATTTGATAGAGCAGCTGGTAGCAGACCCACCGCGGCAATAGTAGCGGTCATAAGAACCGGGCGCATTCGCGTGATCGAACCAGTGTAGACGGCATCTTTGACTGACATGCCATCGTGTCTAAGTTCGTTGACGAACGATACCAGTAAAATTCCATTTTTTACAGCCAGGCCAAACAAGGCAATTAGACCAACGCCCGCCGAGATCGAAAAATAGGTGCCAGTGAGATTAAGGGCAGCTACTGCGCCGATGGCAGCCAGAGGAACCACTGAGAACATAATCACCGCACCACCCAGGGTGCCGCAGGCAATGTAGAGGATAGTGATTATTATTGCCAAGGTAATCGGCAAGATCACTGTTAACTGGTGAGCTGCTTCTCTTTGCCTTTGAAATTCACCAGTCCACTGTACTTTGTAGCCTGTGGGCAATTTTACTTCACTTAGAACTCGCTTCTGGGCATCTTCGACGGCTGTGGCCAAATCGCGACCACGGACATTGGCTCTGATTGTGCCCATGCGCGATCCAGCATCTCGCCATATCTGGCTGGCGCCGTTTACTTCAGTTAAAGTGGCCAGTTGAGCCAAAGAAACTGTTGCACCAGAGGGGGTGTCTACAAGCACATGGTTGAGAGCATCTTCTGTTGAGCGGAATTTTGGTGCCAGGCGGACAATAACCTCAAACCGCTTTTCACCTTCAATGACGGTGGTAGCCGGCGTTCCACCAATAGCTATCTCAGTTAACTCTTTCAAGTCGAGTTCATTGAGGCCGTATCTAGCGGCCTCGGCCCGATCAATTTCAATAACAAATTGAGGCTGTCCTAAAAGTGGATCAACAATGACATCAACAATTCCTGGAGTCTCTGCCATGATTTTGCCCACATGCTGAGCTTGCTTTTCTAGCTCGCTCAAATCTGGTCCTGATATTTTTGCTACTAGTGAGCCTTGTACCCCCGAAAGGGCCTCGTCAAGGGTGGTCTGAATGTATTGAGTGAAGTAATAACCGACCCCAGGAATTTGCTCTAGATCTTTTCGCATTGAAGCGATTAAAAGCTCCTTGTTTTCTTTAAACTCAGGGCGCCAGTCTTTGGCCGCCTTCAGGTCAACATAAAATTCTTGGTCAGCAAAACGGGCCGGGTCAGTACCGTCATCGGGGCCGCCTACTTGAGAAAGCACTTGTTTGACTTCGGGATAGCGCAATAATGTCTCTCGTATTTGTCTAGCATTATTGACGGCTTGTGAAAGCGTCACACTACCTGGCTTGATTGTTGCCCGCAGCCAGATATTTCCCTCTTCTAAATGTGGCAGAAATTCACTGCCCGTATGCAGAAACATATTGGCGGCAATGGCGACGGCGACGATGGAAGACAAAATTACTGGTAGAGGATGCTTTAAGCACCAGCTCAGGGTTGGTGCGTAAATGGCACGAGCGGCTGTAACTAATGGGCTCTGCCTTTCAATTAACGGCTTTTTGACAAGAAAGAATGACGCTAGTACTGGCACTAGAGCCAGGGCCAGCAGACCAGCACCAAGAAGGGCAGAGACCATGGTGGCAGCCAGTGGTCTAAATAGTTTTCCTTCAACACCACTGAAGGTGAATATGGGCAGGAATGTCGCCACAATTACGACGATGCCAAAAACTATCGGGCCAGCAACTTCACGGGCCGAATCGGTCAAAATTAATAAGCGCTGTGCGGGAGTCTTGTCTTGCCCTTCTTCTGAAAGGCGGCGAATGATATTTTCGGTCATAACCACAGCACTATCTACCAAGATGCCGAAGTCTATTGCTCCGAGGCTCAACAAATTGGCAGGCACACCAAGCAGTAGCAAGGCAATGAAGGCAACCAGCATGGAGAGCGGAATGACACATGCTGTTATTACAGCTGAGCGTAAGTCAACTAAGAATATGGCCAACAGTACAACCACAAGGGTGATACCAATAGTAATGTTGGTGCCAACTGTTGTGAGGGTCTGATTAATGAGCCATTCGCGGTCATATAGTGTCTGCAGCTTCACCCCTGGTGGCAGGGCGGCGATAATGTCTGGTAAGCGCTCTTTGATTGACTGTAAAACCCGTGAAGGGTTTTCGCCTCGACGTAAGAGCACGATACCTTCTACACAGTCGTCTTCTTTGTCTTGACCAACTTGACCGCGTCTGACCATTGGGCCGATTTCAACATCAGCTACGTCGCGCACTTTGATTGGAATACCAGCTGCAGTGGAGGATATGGTGACGTCTCTAAGATCTTCTTGGTTCTTGATTAAGCCTATTTGTCGCACAATCAGGGCGTTGCCATTGTGCTCAATAAAGCCGCCGCCAGTTGTGGCATTGCAATGCTCTACAGCTTCAAAGACCTGCTTTAAAGTTGTACCTCTAGCTCTCAGCTTAAGAGGGTCAACATTAACTTGATAAGTTTTGGTTGGACCGCCCTCGCTGACGATTCCAATTACACCCGGAATTTGCCGGAAAAGTTTCTCTAAATCCCACTGTTGGATTGCTCTCAATCCCATAGCCGAAATATATGGACTAGATAGCGAATAGCGAAAAATCTCTCGCAGCGAGCCCACATCGGGCTCTAGAACCGGCTCGACATCAGAGGGAATATTGGCTTGTTGAATTCGCTCTAAGACTTGTTGCCTTGCCACTGTCGTGCTAGTGCCGTCAGTGTAAGTAGATATGATTACAGAGAGGCCATACAGAGAGAGTGATCGCAGAGCGGTTTGCCCCGGCACGCCGTACATTTCTTTTTCAAGAGGTATGGTGACTAAGCGTTCGACTTCTTCGGAGCCTTTGCCTGGCACGAGAGTAATTACCCGCACCTGAGGGTTTGACAACTCTGGATAGGCTTCGATGGGAAGCACTTTCCAAGCCGCAATTCCACCTACCAAAATCAACAGGGCGGCTATCAGGGTAATGTATCGCCCCTTTAGCGCCATGATAATAAACTTGTCAATTAGTTGATGCATGTATTCGCGGGTACCGATTCTTTCGATTAGCTTTCATCAAAATAGCGCACTGTAAATGGTTATTGGTCTAGTGCTTGTTGATTACATTATGTTCAACTTTGCAATCTTTAGTTGTTAGAGGCGTCGAAAGCCATTCCGTGGCCTTCTGAGGGTGCTGGCATCTTGCTGACTGTTCTTGGCTTCCGTCGCAAGGCTGGCGCTTTGGCCAGCAAACAGACTGTCGTTCGGAGACTATGAGAAGATCAGTATCGTCAAAATAGGTTTTCGCTTTTGCAGTCAATCGATCCTAATCTCACCGGAACTCTGGTAGAGGCCATAATTATTCTTCTGCTAATACTGGTCAACGGTGCCTTGGCTATGTCGGAAATAGCTATTGTTTCTTCCAGAAAAACTAAGCTACAGCAGTGGGCCGATAACGGAGATGTGGGGGCTAAAGCAGCTCTTAAAATTGCTGGAGCCCCTAATGATTTTCTATCGACAATTCAAATTGGCATCACTCTAATTGGCATCGGTGCTGGTGCCTATGGTGGAGCCAATATTGCCGATGACTTGGCTCTCGGCCTCAAGATGATACCGTCTCTTGCACCACATGCCGCCGGTCTATCTATATCGATAGTAGTAATAGTGATCACTTACTTCTCACTTATTATTGGTGAGTTGGTGCCAAAACGATTGGCCCTGCAGGCGCCAGAATTGGTGGCAAAATTTGTCGCTAAACCAATGGTAATTTTGTCTCGTATTGCCAGACCCTTAGTGCATCTACTTAGTGGTTCCACTAATCTAATTTTGAAGGCTGCTGGTATAAAAGAGTACAGCGAGACACCAGTGAGCCAGGCCGAGATTCATGTAATGATTGAGCAGGCGACTGAAGCAGGAATCGTGCAAGAGGCAGAGCAGGAGATGGTTGCGGAGGTCTTGAAACTAGGTGATCGCCGAGTAACATCCCTAATGACTCCACGTACCGAAGTGGTTTGGCTCAATGGTAGCGATAGTCTGGCCCAGGTGATAAATGTAATTGCCGATGATAGCCATTCGCGTTTTCTTGTCTGCGACCAGACCGTCGACGAAGTGCTAGGTGTTGTCGAAGGCAAAACCGTTATGCTTACCGCACTTGAAGCTAAAGAGCGGCCGGTGCGAGACTTAGTTATTCAACCCTTATACGTGCCTGAAAATACCACTGCCCTGCAATTGCTTGAGCGTTTTAGAGACGCCAAGCAACAAATCGCTATTGTTCTTGATGAGTATGGTGGCCTCCAGGGCCTGGTTACCAGTGATGATATTTTTCAGGCGATTGTGGGTGATCTGCCAAATGAAGGCGAAGCACCGAAGTGGGAAGCTGTTTCTCTGGACGATGGGAGTTGGTTAATCGACGGCCATGTTTCTATTGAAGAATTTTTTACCCAGTTTTCAGTTAAGCGTGATTTGGACGATGGTGGCACCTATCAGACCCTGGCGGGATTTATCCTAGCTAGACTGGAGCACATACCAGCAGTTGGCGAGAAATTTGACTGGCATGGCTTGACTTTTGAGGTGCTTGAACTTGATCGCCAGCGCATAGACAAAGTTAAAGTGAGCAAGTCTGTCTAGCCGCAATTAGGCCTTTGAGTACTCACTGAGCAAAAGATATTTTGCTTTTGTGTCTTCTTCAATCACACGCGCTCCGCAACCGTGGATAAAACAGTTGTCGGCTGAATCGTCATTGAGTGAGCTAATTTCGCCGACTAAAATTTCTTTGTCTTTGGCACATCCACAAAACTGGTGGCAGAGCATTGGTGGAATAGTAACACTCTCTCCTGGCTCTAAAATCAGTTTCTCACCTGGCTTTAGGCTCCTGGAAATGCCATCTACTTGCACTACCACTGGACGATCTGCGATTGATTTCTCGTCTTCTGAAGCCCAGCCCAACTCAACTTCTAGACGACCACCGCCGCGATTGAGTAAATCTTCCGTTTTAAGCCAATGGAAGTGCCAGGGAGTAACCTGCCCGGGCCTAACCATCATGGCCTTTTCTGCATAGGTTTTGCTGGTTTGCGGTTTATTGGCCTTGAGCAGACCGTTGCGCACGATGAAAAGCAGCAAACCGTTCTTGAAGAAATCACCAGAACCAAAATCTGTAATATTCCATCCCATGCCGTGGGTGCGAATTTCGTCTGCTTCAGTGCCAATTTTCTGCCAGTCTTCAGCAGTCCATTTAGACCATTGGGGCAATTTAAAGCTATGTTTGTCGAAGAAAACTAGCGCCTCGTCTATTAGTCTGTTGATATCACTTCTTTTCATCTTAAAATCTCATAGCAGAAGATAGAATTCTAAAGCAAAGGCATCATGACCGCAAAAAGATCAACTCCTATTCGAGCACTTGAATTCTACTCGGGGATAGGTGCCTTCTCTCAAGCAGCCAAACCTTATGGCATTGAAGTGGTGGCGGCTTTTGACCAAAGTCAGTGGGCCAATCAGGTTTACGAACTGAACAATAGACATAAGCCCAGCTCCCGCAATCTCGATAGCATTTCCATAAAAGATATTCCCGAAGCCGATCTCTGGTGGCTTTCGCCTCCATGCACGCCATATAGCCGCAGGGGTGAGCAAAAAGATATGTCGGACCCCCGGGCTAAGTCGTTTTTGCATTTGATCGAGTTTATGGTGATGAAGAAGCCGTCAACAATTTTGATCGAGAACGTCGAGGGTTTTCTTCATTCAAAGATGTATGAACATCTCTGTCAAACCCTTCAAAGTAATGGCTATCTAGTCGATGCGATAAAACTCTGTCCTACCATGTTTGCAGTGCCTATGTTGCGCCCTCGTATCTTTATTGTGGCAAGGCTAGCTGATGAAGACACTCGACCACTTGTCTCAGCTTTGCGACCAATTGTGGCACCGCCTCAAGCGTCTTCGGCCAAGACTCTTAGTAACTTTATTGATTATGGCTTGAACGAGTTTACTGCAGCGCATCTGCTGCTCAGCGAAGCTGACGCAGAAAAATATGAGCCGGTTCTCAATGTCGTAAATCTCAAAGATGCCAGTGATGCTGCTCAATATGTTATTTGCTTTACCAGTGGATATTACCGTTGTCGCAAAGCCAGTGGCACTCTGCTGCGCCTGGAGAGCGGCAGATTGAGATTCTTCTCCCCTGATGAAATTCTCTCACTGCTGGGCTTCTCAGCTGATTTCTCTCTATCGAATTTAGACTTGCCAATCTGCTATCGTCTGGTTGGCAATAGTGTCGACGTTAGAGCAATTGACTATCTACTAGCAAATGCCTTGCAGTAACATAAATAATTAGATTAGCCGCGGAGACATTATGGGAAGTGATTACAGTTCAAATAGACGAGGATTCGAGAGAGGGCCGCGCAAGCCATTCTTCCCCCACGTTGATCGCTCGTATCTAGCTTTTTACAAACCATTTGAAGTGCTCAATCAGTTCACCGCCGATGGTAGCGAAAAAACAACACTCGCAGCCTTTGGTTTTCCTAAAGATGTTTATCCCGTTGGCCGACTTGACTTTGATTCTGAAGGTCTATTGATTTTAAGCAACGATGGCCGCCTTACCACATCACTCTTTGATCAAGATAATCCCCATGCTCGCACCTATCTAGTGCAAGTAGAAAGAGAGCCTTCTGATGAAAGCCTGAGAAAGTTAGAAGAAGGATTGATGATTGAAGGCCGACGCACGCAGCCTGCAGAAGCCTATGTTATCGAAGGCGAACCAGCATTGCCAGAGCGTTCAAAGCCTATTCGCTTTCGCAAGACTGTCCCAACTTGCTGGCTTGAGATAACTTTGTTTGAGGGGCGCAACCGTCAGGTACGCAAAATGACTGCTGCTGTTGGTCATCCGACTCTGCGTCTCGCTCGAGTAGCCATCGGTGATTTGACCTTGTTTGACCTTGGTCTGAAGCCTGGTGAATGGCGAGCCCTAGGAGAAGAAGAGGTTTTGAAACTCTTTACCTAAGGTATAAAGATTGAGCCAAGCGAGCACTGCCTATGTTCAATCACAAAGGTGACCTAGAGCAAAAGCCAGCTAAGAAAGATGACCATGAGGCGAAAAGCCCAGAGAGTCATGGCTTTGATTTAGGCAGAACTTTCAAACAAGCCAGCGACGCCCTTGGCAGAGTTCAAAATGACATGATTGAGCGTGTCACAAATACCCACGTGAAGCAGCAATATGTTGCCAGCATTTCGCCAGCTTTAGCCAATTTGTATGTACGCGGTCGCGACATCATGCTCAGCCGCAGTCAATCGGGTAAATCATTGGCAGACCTGAGCGACCTTAGTGCAGCAGAGCGCCATGCCGCTCAGACCTATCAGCGCATTCATAGCGATTTACCATCCAAAATTCCTTTCTACAACAAAGAGACACTGGCCAATGATTTAGATCGCGACATTGTGCGCAAGGCCCGCAGTCAGCCAGCCTCTTTCACTGAGAGACCAAGTTCTGGAATGCCTCTTGCCCAATCGCGCCCGGAGAGGAAGGTCGAGGCCAGCCCAAAGCAAGATTCAAAGCAAGATTCAAAAAAAGACTCGAAAAAAGACTCGCAACCAGAATTAAAACAAGAATTAAGACCGCAATTACGGCAAGAAATTCGATCCACGTTGAGGCCAGATACTAACTCTGAGCCTAAATCAGGACCTAACTTAGGAACTAATTTAGGACCTAAATCAGGATCTAAATCAGAGCCGACTCTAGGTTCTAGATCGGGGGCGAAGAATGAATCGAACGGCGACTTAAAAGCTGAGCCAAAGGGTGAAGCGAAAGTATTGGCAGTTGCGTCAGAAAAGGGTGCAACATCTAAACTCAGCCCTATAAATGACCAACAAACAGGCCATAAGCAGGCAGACAATAAACAATTAGAGCCGAAATATTCAACTCAAGGCAGCTTCTCTAAAGCTGAAAAGGAATTGCTTGCTGGTTCGGAGTCCAGAAACAATGCTGTTGCAGCTAAGTCGGGAGAAACTACAAAACCAGGCACTGCGGGCAACGCTCTGTTGACGGCCTTAGGAAAGAATAGAAGCGAATGTGAGTCTTCGCAATCGACTCAAAGATCTGAAATTTTCCGAGAACCGAAGCAGCAGAAAGATGAACAAGTTCCAAGAGAACCTAGAGATCCGAGAGAACAGAGAGAACCGAGAGATCCTAGAGGCCTCTACCCAAAGGTTGCTTCAGCAGACAGCAAGCCTGAAAGGCAATTAGAGTCAAGCATCTCGCGCCGAGAGAAAGTCGAAGCTAGCAATGAGCAAAGGCTAGAGCCTAAACGCTCTTCTCCTCAGCAATCAAGCGCAGCCACCTCAACTAGGGTGAGGTTGATTCCCCTCAGTCAATCAAATCTTGTCTTAGCTCATCGAGATGGTGCCATCAATGTGGCTAGGCAGTTAAGTGATCGAGTAGCATGTTCAACCATCAGAGTAGTGGTGAATCCTGTTGGCCATGCGATTCAGGCCGAGCGAAAGCCAGATGGTCCAGACTCTGGCAAAAAGAGTCAGCCTCAACACTCAGGTGATCGCCCTGAGGCAAGAATAGAAAATCGAAGCGCGCGTTTTGATCAAAAGATTGATCATAAGCCCGAGCCAAATCTGGGTCTTAAACCAGAAAGCAAGCCAGAAAAGAAGACGAGCTCTTTCGATAGTAGTCCAAAGACACGCGCTCCTGGGCCAGGTGAGCGAAATAATGCACAAGAACCTTTATTAGATAGCCAGGGCAAAGTACTGCGTGGTTATCGACTGAAGTGCCAAGAGGCTGACCTCAAGTACCTAACTGGGCCCGAGATTGCCCTGTCAGCAATCATTGCCTTAGCCAGTATTGCCAAGCTGCGAACTGACCAGAGTATGTGGCAGACAGACTCTGTTGCCCTGGTGCAACCTTTTGCCGCTTCGAACTACGAGGCTGGAGTGGCTTTCGATACTGGTTTTTCGTCTGCTTCTACCAGAGTTGCAGCGGGGGCAGATTTTGTGGAAAGCAGTCTCAAAGTTCAGGACCGCACCCAAGACAATAAAAATAGTGTTTCTGAAACTAGCAAGAGCGTTTTCATTCGCCCCAAAATACTGATTGGTGCAAATGATTCACTGGTGTCTATTGCTGAGCAGCTCTTTAATGACGCTGGCATTGCCTGGCTGATTTTGCAGCTCAATGAAGAACTTAAACCTGTGGTTCTTGAAGGCAAGACAGTTGTGCGACTGCGCAGCCGTCAGGAAATTGTCATTCCGGTCTATCAAGACATAGTCGATTTTCAAAAGAGGCGAACCAAAGAAATGTGCGGCAGCTATTTAATTACTGTTGTAGAACAATCTCAAATAGATAGAGAAATTGTCGACATGGCAATTGCGCCAATGCTCGGTCTCAATTCAAAGAATATTGATCCCTTGCAATCGGTTCAGTTTCCTCAGCAGCTACAAATTGTCGCTGATGAAGACGAAGAGCATTTGGGCTAAGGCCGAATCAGCTAAGTTTTGTGACAGCGGGGCACAAAGTTGTCAGGCACTCGGCTAAATTTACTCGGGGCTCGGTAAGGCTATTTGTGAAGCACTTAGAGAAAGCAAGGAGCAGGCCATGGGAAGCGAACGGTTATTCAATATCAATCGTCATCACAGCATCAAGTTATTGGGCCTGGCTTCAACCATAATGCTTCTCACCACAGGCTGTTCGTCAGTATCAGACTCTGAGAACAAGAAGCTCACTGAGCAAGTGCAAGAGCTGCAATCTGAGAATACAAGCCTCAAGGCTCAACTAGCTATTCTCAAAGATAGTTTCGCTCAACGTAAAATTGGTGAGCTAAAGACTGCACTGGCTGGCACTGACCGAATCGCCTTTGAGAACAAGTCGGTTACAAACCCAGAGATTGCCAACGCAACTAGCTCTAAGCTCGCCCCGTCAACGCCGTCAACAAATCTAGCTTCACCTACGGGCGCTCAGGAGCAAGCCACCCCTGTAACTAAAACTTTCAGTGACCTGGGCGACTGTCCCAATAAAGAGCTAATTGATGATCTTGCCCGCTTGCACGTTTTTGACGATCTTGGCGCAGACTTTAAGCCCTATCAGCCGATCACCCGCGCACAGTATGTAACCTGGCTCTACAAGGCCTACAATGCCATTCAACCGGGCCAGCGGCAATTGCACCTGGCGCCACAAGCGGGGCCACAATTCAAAGACGTGAGCCCCAGTCATCCTGCCTACAAATATATTCAGGCCCTTGCCTTTACAGGCTATTCAATTGGCTACTTAGACGGAACCTTCCGCCCCGACAAACCGCTTACCCGCGAAGAAATGATTGGTATCAAGGTTGCCCTTGATAGCGGTAAAGACCTTCCACCCTACCGCAGTCAAATGGAATGTGTTTGGAAATTTAGCGACGGCAAGCAAGTTGATGAGCGCTTCACTGGCTACGTTCATCAAGACTTCTATATCTCTGGTCCTAAAGGTAACAACATCCAACGAGCATTCGGCAAAATTGCGGCTTTTCATCCCAAGCAAGCTGTTCTGCGCAACGAGGCCGCGGCAACTTTATGGCAAGAAGGCCAATTTGGCTTCAATGGCCCAATTACAGCGGGTTCAGTCACAAACATTTAGATCAAGTCAAGCAGTGAATTAACTTAAGCCCCTTTGACTTAGCCAATGACGACTTAGTACGATCTGGCTAAAGCAAGAGGTTGATCATGGAATTTAGACAGCTAGGCAATTCTGGTTTAAAAGTACCGGTGCTGAGTTTTGGCACTGGCACCTTTGGTGGCAACAACGAGTTTTTCAAGTCTTGGGGTGGCTCTGACGTCAGAGAGGCCACTCGAATGGTCGATCTCTGCTTTGATGCTGGAGTAAATTTCTTTGATACTGCCGACATTTATTCCAACGGTCTAGCCGAAGAAATTCTAGGAAAGGCCCTGGGCAAGCGCCGCCACAAGGCCCTGATTTCCACCAAGGCTACTTTTCGCTTTGATAAAGAAGAGAACAACGTGGGTTCTTCGCGCCATCACTTGATTGCCTCTTGCGATGCTAGCTTGAAACGCATGAACACTGACTATATCGATGTCTATTTTATGCACGGCTTCGATGCTATGACGCCAATGGAAGAAACAATGAGCACCCTTGATTCATTGGTTAAAAGTGGCAAAGTTCGCTATATTGGCTGTTCTAATTTTTCTGGTTGGCACTTGATGAAGTCGCTTGCTGTTTGCGAGAAGTACGGCTGGGCCAAGCATATTTCGCACCAGGCCTATTACTCTCTAATCAATCGCGAATTTGAGTGGGAATTGATGCCACTGGCTCTTGATCAGAAAATTGGCACCATGGTTTGGAGCCCACTAGGATGGGGCAGACTCACAGGGAAGCTTAGACGGGGCGCACCATTGCCCGAAGTAAGCCGGTTGCATAAGACTGCGGCACAAGGCCCACAAGTAGAAGACGAGCATCTCTATAAAGTTGTTGATGCCATCGATGAAATAGCTGCAGAGACAGGCAAATCGGTTGCTCAAATTTCGCTCAACTGGCTATTGCAAAGGCCTACTGTCGCGAACATAGTGATTGGTGCTCGCAACGAAGAGCAACTAAAGCAAAACCTTGAGGCTGTTGGTTGGAATCTAACAACAGAACAAGTGGCCAAGCTTGATGCTGCTAGCAATGTGCCGACTATCTATCCCTATTGGCACCAAAGACAGTTCCAAGAGCGCAACCCCCTGCCAGTATGAACTGGTATAGAGGGTCTTGGGAGGCCGAGCTGCAGGGGAAATCTATGCCACCGCCGAAGCTGGCTGCAATACTTTCTTGCCTTCAACTGCTGGCATTCACTCTCTCTCCTTCAATAGCTCTTGCTCAGCCTGGCAAACTAGAAGAGCCGCAGTTTTACCCACTGACGCCAGTCGCTGACCAGGCCAAGCCAGAGCAGCCTGCAGTGGCGCCTAATCAAGCAAACATTAGGCTGCCGCTGCAAGGTAATGCCAAGTTCGACGGACCGATAGAGACATCAGGCACTCTGCTCACCGGCAGAGCTGGTAGCGCCCCTGGCCGCATCTATAAAGCTTGGCTAGAGGAAGCACACCCGCAATTTGCCCTGGGGGCTAATGCAACTGCCGACGACCGCTTAGTAGTAATCACAGACAGATACGATCAAGCCGAGCGCACACTAAAGACCCTGGGATTGCCATTCAAGAGTATGGAAAAGCGCGAGCTAGACTCTTACGACCTCACTAACGCACAGGTGCTAGTTATTGATTGTGGGCCGAAGAATCTTTCTTATGCTGCTGGTATGAAAATCAGAGAATTTGTCACTCGGGGCGGTTACTTAATTACCACAGACTGGATGCTCGACCGCCTCGATCAAAAAATCTTTCCTGGCTATATCGCTTGGAACGGCGCTATGAATACCCAGCGCATATATGATGCCACCATCGTTGGTAAAGACCCAGTACTCTTCCGTCATGCAGTGACACGGGCAAATTGGAAGATGGACATTCATTGCCACTTAATTCGGGTAATCAACAAAGACTTGGTGCGAGTGCTAGCCGTGAGCCCTACTTTGGCAAAGGATGATCCTGATGGTCAAGGTATTCTAGCTGTGGTTTTTCCTTTTGAAAAAGGCTATGTCATGCACATGACAGCGCACTTTGATCGCAGTCAGAGTGGCAGTGGCGACCAAATCGATGACCCTGCGCCAGTAATTGGAATTGGGCTGAGGCAGGCTATTGCTATTAACTTCGTTGTGGCTGGTTTGTCGGGTACGAAGTTGTAGTTGTAATTTAATTGCTTTGGCTCAATCTAGTAACACTGTGAAATCATCCAGCAGTTGTGGAAGCGCTGGGCAGCTAAGTCTTCATCCTTAATCCAGAAATATAGCCGGCCAGCATCACCCCACATCATGTTGGCGTTGTCGTCACTATCGATTTGCAGAAGTAACTGCCAGTGGTGTGAGGTCTTTTCCAATTCGCTTGCCCGAGGATCTTTGTAGCCGCTGGCATCGCCACAGTAGAGACCATTGGTAACTAATTCGCACTCGAGTTCCATTTCATTCTGCACTGGTTCTGCATAACCAAGCAAACGATGATGACCGCCAATTGTTTCAAGGAGTTCGCAATATTTATCAGTGTCTTCTTCAGACAAATCAATATTTTTCAGCTCATTAGGCAGCGTTAGGATTAGCTCAGGCTCAAGCGCACAGCAATCGTACTCTTCGACACTGACAGCTTTGGAAAGCATTCCAAAGAATTTTTTCTCAATCTTTGCTGTCGGCGGCTGGCATTCTTTAAATTCGCTCAATTCATTTTCAAAATAAAAGACTTGGAAGCCACCTTTGTCCTTTGGATCAAAACCCCAGACTTCATTGTTATAGAAGAAAGAAAGTAGGCCACTATTGGGAAGGTTTGAACTTTCAATACAGGGAAGGTGACCGAGGTTGATCTGGGCAATAAATGAAAGTGGTTTTGCATCTTTGGTTGGCCAAACAAAATTAGCTGGCACATCGGGGCGGCCACCAATTTTTGATTGAGCGAGAGCCAGGGCTGATGCAGACTTGGTGCTTGATACCAATGCTATCGCCGGTTTCGCTTGTGATACTAAAACTTCTTGAACTTCTTGCAGGCCGCTTTTTGAGGCCAATGATTTAAAGTTAGCTAGCAGTTGTTCGTTCGTCATTTCCGCTCTCACTTTTTGCTGACAAAATTATCTATCGGCAGAAAAATATTTGTTTATCTCTGCTGCCTGCACTGTGTCGCTGTTTTCTGCAAAGTAGAAGGAAGCGAGATCCTTGACGCGACGGTAGCCCGAAGGCACAGTGAAAGCATTGGTGCTAGCAGTTACTATTTCAAATTTTATGGGAACCAGCGTTAAGCTGAGCACGCCATCATTCATCTGTCTTACTTTTATGGGCAAACCGTATTGACTGGGTACAGCAAAGAGCTTGCAGTAAAAATCACAAGTTGCTTTCTCGCAGGCTGGTTTTGGTATCGCCCAAAATTCTAAGGCCGGGACCTTGCTAGTTTCCTTAGAAGTGAAGCCGACATAGTGAACACAGTTCTGACCTGCGATCTTTTCATCTCCAACTTTAATAACTTTGGTAACTGAAAAAGTCTCGATTCCTCCCCTCTGTGTACTGATGAAAGCTTTGACGTTGTTATTAAAATAGCAGCCGGCCTCAGGGTGGATCATTTGTACCTGAGCTGGCTGACTCGAGTTCCAAATACTCGAACCAGAAAGATTGAGAATGGCGACATTCTTGGGAGCGATTAAAAAAGTGCTTTTCCCGAACATAGAGGAGTTGGTTTTGAATTTTATGAAACTTTCTGCTGCTACTGCTGCTGGGCTTGGAAACAAAAGGGCTAACAGTATGAATGGAGCTATGACGAATCGCGCAAATATTGAGTAACAGCGCGATTGTGTTCGCGCGAACGTATCTACACTAAGCAGGTGGCTAACTGACGACAGTTTTGCGTTCACAGAGCCTAATTCCTTATCGATCTTCATTAGTCAAACTTAGGTTTAAACTGCTCGTCGACCGGTATCTGATAACCGTTTGCCAGTCTGTTGGTTTCGTTAGCCAGGCCAACTACCGCCAAAAGCTCGGCGTACATTTCATCGGTCATCCCCTTGGCTCTGGCTGCAGCTGTATGCGAATGAATGCAATACTCACAATTGTTGGTTACGCTCACAGCAACATAGATCATTTCTTTTGTCAGCGGATCTATCGCCCCAGGTGCCATTACTTGTTTGACGTTTGACCAAATTCTTTGCAAGGTAGAAGGCGAGCTGGCAAGAACCTTCCAGAAATTGTTGATCCAGGTTGACTTGCGAGCTGTCTTGATCTCGTCGAAGATCTGTTGAACTTCTGCTGATGCTGCGCCGTCTTCGACCATCTTTACCATGACCATGAACATCACCCCTTTTTTGTCGACCTAAGGATATCAGAGTGTTTGGGGCTGGCGCTAGAACTGAAGCCTAGTTCAGTGTGGCTGCCTCTATTTGGTCTTGGCAATTTCTTTGGCGAGTAAAATGCAACAAATATGGCGGGCTCGCGTTAATGACTAGGCTTTTGCCTTAGTATTTAGAAGCTAGTCTTTTACTCCCATTCTCTCGACTAAAAAAAATGATTGACGCGCTACTGGAAATTTATAAAACCTATCGCCCTGAAGAAGGCGTGGCCCAAAAGCGCAATGAACAGCTGCGGTCACTGAGCGATGAGCAGTTTTCTTGCTTGGCAGAGGTTTTGCTAGAGCACATTCAATCTGGCCAAGAAGCACAAATTGCTATTGCCGAAGACGTAGTATCTGATCTGGTGATACATACCAACTACAGCGTTGACCTGTTGCTGAGAACCATGCTTCAAGTAGGATACGCACCACTCGACCATTTGTTTCGAGCAGCAGGGCCGCAAACTAAAACCGAATTGCTCGCCATGCTTGAGAAGAAAGACAGATCTGAACTGGTCATGCGTTCACTGGCTTGGATAGACAGCGAGGAAATAACAGCTAGATTCGCCCACTGGAAGCGTGAAGAAACCATAGCTCTGCTTGATATTTACATGTTCAATGCTGGCTGGGAGCTTGACGCCAACTACCAGAAGCGCTGGTTGTTCACAAGATCATGTTTTGGCTTAAAAGCAGCATCTAACCAGATTGAAAGCTCACTTTCATCTATTAAGTGTCTCTGGTGCGATAGACCGCTATATAGCCTTAGTGATTTTCCAACAACATATCTAGAGAAGCTCTTCGATTTAGCCACTTCAGTACACACATTGTCAATTCCTTTCTGCATGTACTGCACTCTTTTTGAACCGGTGCCCATGAGCCTCAAGCCTGGTAGCGAAGGCAAGGTCGACTTCAGCCCACGCATTGCTGCAGGCAAAAGAATTGAACAGCCTAACTACAAATTAGAGACCAGTGGTGGCATCTTGCACTTAGAAATTGCAGGCAGTATGAGAGATTGTTTCTCTGCTGTAGATAGCGGCCGCAGCTATAATCTTTCGCAAATAGGTGGTTCTCCCACCTGGCCGCAAGATGCAAACTTTCCACACTGTGTAGAATGCGGACAGACAATGCTATTTTTCATGCAGGTTGAGTCGATGGACTTCCCTGTCTTGCAATACGAAGGGGTCTATCATTTTTTCGTCTGCCAAGGCTGTTCAAGTGAATTTGCAGTACAGCAAAGCAATTAATATGCCATCGAACAAGGAGAATTCATGCCTCAAGTAACCGTTTATTCCGGCCCATTCTGCCCGTTTTGTACTAAAGCTAAGGCTTTGCTCGACAAAAAGAATGTCGTCTATATCGAACATAATGTCAAAGAAGATGACGAGAAGTTGAAGGAAATGTTGGAGCGTTCAGGCGGCCGCAAAACAATCCCTCAGATATTTATCGGCGACCGTCACATCGGCGGCTGTGACGATCTTTACGCTCTCGATGGCGCTGGCAAGCTAGACGAGCTTCTAACCGCTAATTAAGCCGCCGGTGACCTGCAGATCTACATGCAGATTTTGGATGTAGATTTTGGATGTAGATTCTGCAAGTAGATTCAGTAAGCAGATTCCTCAAACAGATTAGGTGTGATTTGTTCAGCGCCGCAAAGCTAAGGGGGTGACGTGTTTCTTGACTCAATGAAATCTCGTATTAGAGGGAAGAACTATCGTGTTCTCTACGCCGATGGAGGCGAAGAGAGCGTATTAAAGGCAGCTTCAGTTTTGCGCGATGAAGGGCTGGCAATTCCAGTTGTTATGAGCGACCCCGATGAGCTGACGAAAATGGCCAAGAAGCTCAATTTGGACTTGAAGGGCATAGAAATTCACAACCCGAAGGAAGACAAAAACTTCGATCAATATGTGAATGAGTATTGTCAATTGCGAAAACACAAAGGAATGCTTGAAAAAGAAGCAAAAGAGCTGATGGGTAAGCCGCACTTCTTTGGAGCCATGATGGTTCATATGGGTGCAGCCGACGGCATGGTAAGCGGGCTCAGTGGAGAGACGAAGCCGTTTATTCCAGCGTTCCAAATCGTCGGATTGAGAGAGGGTTTTAAACGAGCATCTTCCGTTTTTGTACTAGAGTGGCCGGAAAGGCTTCTTTTCTTCGCCGACTGCTCTGTGAATATTAATCCAGATGCAAAAGGGTTGGCAGAAATTGCCTATGCCACAGTCGAAACTGTAAGGTGGCTTGGAGTTGAACCCCGTGTTGCATTTTTGTCTTTTTCTAGCCATGGCAGCGCTAAAGATGCCTCGCTGGATAAGATAAAAGAGGCTACTGCCATTGCCAAGAAAGAGATGCCTCATGCCGTCATAGATGGTGAAATACAGTTCGATGCTGCGTTGCTGCCTGATGTTGCACGAATCAAGACACAAGAAAGCCCATTGCGCGATCAAGGTGCAAACGTCTTCATTTTTCCAGACCTTAATTCAGGCAACATAGCCTACAAAATCTCCGAACGACTTGGCCGAGCAAGGGCGACAGGGCCAATGCTTCAGGGCTTGAAAAAGCCTATAAATGATGTCTCACGAGGATGCTCAGTTGAAGATCTTGCCAACGCTGGTGTGCTGACCGCGGCTTTGGCTAAGTTGGACTAACTATTACTCGTTGTCTGGAATCGGCGCGCCGTCAGGCAATGTTGGTGTAGTCTTCTGATGCCTCTCGGCTCGCCCAGAAGAATAGTGTCTAATGTCATGAAGGGTTGGCTCTACAACAAAACCGACTGATTGTGTAAGACCTTCAGCTCTTTGCTTTTCGTCTAGTCGTTTCAACTCATTAGCAATCACTGTTGTCTCGTCCTTTCGGTTGCGCGAAATAAGAAAGTCAGAGTATTCGCTCCAGACTTGCTTCTCAAAAGCAATGTCATGCTTCGACTTAGTTAGCGCTGAAGTTGCATCTTTGAAATTCTGCTCTGCTTCAATATAGTTTTTCGCCGCGATATTATTTCTTGCTTTAGTAAGTAAATCCGAAACCCGGCTATCCTTTAATGAATCGGGCGCTGCAATATTAGAGTTAGCATCTTTAATTTCGGAACTAGGTGTTTGCAATTTCTTTGCCTTGGCCTTCGCCTTTTTTTCTGAAGCTTTCTGCTTTGGCACGCTATCTGTCTCTAGAGCACCTGGTTGCGCAGACACACTTGCGAAAGACAAAGCCAGTGCCCACAATGATGCTGCTATCTTTGAAACTCTTCTAGCACCACGGCGAAGGGTGCGCAAGCCAAATGGACAGTCTTCAGTTAGTAACGTGCCATCTGCTCGCCGATAAATTTTAAGGCAGGCATTACTGTCTCGCGCCATCAAATCTAGAATCTCTTTTGAAGTTAATTTGCTGGTGTCGTAGACGTTGTGTTTGCAAGCTCCGCAAACACGAACACGGTCATCGCCGTCCATCGTATTCCAGTCGACAGTGCATGGTGAGGCAATCATGATATTCTTCATTTGAAGTTTTGGATTCTGCATAGTAGATTTTCTCAGACTGGGTAGAAGCGATGCACGGAGCTATTATGACCGGTTTTTTGAATGTAAGTTCATTTGGTCGCCAAATGGCTGCGAGTAGGCAACAATGACGGGTGATTCGACCAGTTCACCTCGCAAAGCCAGAGCAACTGAACTCAATGCTGATAGTGTCAAAAGTGAGCGCACTCGGCACGCCGGTGGCCAGTTCGAGCCCTTGAGTCAGAGGTTTCCCCAGCTAGCCAGTCAGTGGCATGCGACTAATAACGGCCAGTTTACTGCTCATGATTTTTCAAGCGGGTCTGACGTCATTGCCTGGTGGCAGTGTGAAGCGGGGTCAGATCATGTCTGGCAAGCACCTATTTTCTCGCGAGCTGCCGGCAAAGGTTGCCCTTTTTGTGCCAACAAAAGAGTCTCGATCACTAATTCGCTGGTTGTACTTTTCCCACAAGTGGCGCAAGAATGGCACCCTACTCTCAATGATGGTATCAGTGCCGCTGAGTTCACTTGCAGATCAAAGAAAAAAGTCTGGTGGCTTTGTCGCAATAATAGCGAGCATTACTGGCAGGCCGAAGTTTCTAGACGAGCGGACGGCAGTGGTTGCCCCTATTGCACCAATCAGAAAGCCAGTCAAGAAAATTGCCTGGCAACTAAATTTCCCAATATCGCCGCTCAATTGCATCCAACTAAGAATGTTTCTATTGGTGGTGAATCGTTGACTGCTGCGTCTAGTAAAAAAGTTTGGTGGCTCTGCCCTCAAGGCAATCATGAATGGCAGGCCACTGTGGCTAATCGCACCAGCAAAAACTCTGGTTGCCCACATTGCCTTTTGAACAGGCGTGGCTCCAGTGTCGTCGGATAGCATAAGGTGCTTTGCACTTTTCGGCGACTTATCTCGATGTGGAAACTTTAAAGCTAAATGCAATTACTGGCATCATCGCATTTGCCGTTGGTAAAGTGAAAAGACCATTCACGACCAATGCCCATCCTAAACACCATTGTGCTCAAGTCTTTATTGGCTATCAGATCATGCTTTAAGTGTTTTGCAATTTCTTCCGGTGGCTTACCTAAGGCAAAAGCCTTGGTTGTTTCAAAAGCCGCATCCTCGATTGAGGCATCATATAGATTACGATTAACTGCGACGCAGATGTTTCTACTGTAAGTAAGGCAAACTTTTACGCCATTGAATCCGAAGTAATACAAAGCACTTTGCGGATCGCTGAGGGTGTCAGGCCCCGCTTTTAATGCCCTCGTTGTTATTCTTGGCTCTCCAATGAGTTGCACGACTTCTTGGGAAGTTTTGCCCTTGACTAAATCGCTCAGCTTGCCATATATAGCCATTTCTTCCATGGCTTCCATGTCGCTCCGCCAGTAATCACTGGCGTCTGGCTGAAGGTAGATATCGTTTAATTTCTTGAACGTAGCGGAATCTAGTTTGCGCAACCATAGTTCGCATATAAGGTCTATTTCAAATATTGGATGGATGCAGTGATTTGACTTGTTTCTACAGGCATCGGCTATCCAATTACCTGCTGCGGCAGAGGTACATGAGTTAGAGACTGCTAAAAGAAGTAGGAGAAAGAGCGCGACTTTTTTCATATAGGTGCAACGATAACCGACATTGATTGAGAAATAAACCTATGTTGTAGAGTTCTATGAATTGTCTAACACTGCTACCATGATAAAGAAAGTCATTACTGATGCTGATAGCAGCTGACAGAACCTAACGTAAGAGCTCAGAAATAGACTCCAAACTTTTCTTTCAAGCGAGGCAGAAATGCTGGATGACCTTAAGGGCAGAGCATTTGAATACTTTCGCAATGAGTGGAATCCGACCAATGGTCTGATTTCTGACAAGAATCAAAAGGGCTCTCCAGCCAGTATTGCGGTTCTCGGCATGGGCCTAACGGCTTATACAATTGCTTCTGAGTGCAGTCTGATGTTGCGTTCTGAAGCTGTTGCACGAACACTCGTAGCCCTCAAATTTCTAAAGTCGAGCCAACAGGGCCCTGAGGCGGATGCAACCGGATATAAGGGCTTCTACTATCATTTTTTAGACATGGAGAGCGGTAAACGAGCCTGGCAATCTGAAATTTCAACAATCGACACTGCCATACTGATGGCCGGTGTGCTCTGCGTGCAAAACTATTTCACAGAAGACTGTGAGGAAGAAAGAGAGATTAGAGAAACAGCTGATTTTCTCTATCAGCGCGTAGAATGGCCCTGGGCATTAAATGGTGCTGCAACCTTTTCTCATGGTTGGACGCCCGAGAAGAAGTTCAGTAGGCATCGTTGGAATCGAAATTATAGTGAAGCAATCATTCTCTACGCTCTGGCTTTGGGGTCGCCAAGTCATGCAGTAGTGCCTTTAGGCTACCTTCAGTGGACTGCTACATTTGAGACCACAAGTATCTACGACATCGAGAGTCTGCATGCCGGTCCGCTGTTCATTCATCAAATGGCTCATCAGTGGATTGATTTTCGTGGCATCCAAGATCGGTTCAATAGAGAAAAAGGTTTTGACTATTTCGAGAATAGCAAAAGGGCTACCTATATTCAAAGACAGTATGCAGTGGAAAATCCAAAACAATTCGCTGACTATGGTAAGTATTGCTGGGGGCTAACCGCTAGCAACGGCCCAGGACCAGCTCGTCGAACTATCAGCGGAGTTAAGAGAGTATTTTATAATTACAAAGCCCGCGGTGTACCTCAAGGACCAGACGATGGCACAATCTCACCATGGGCTGTGGTGGCATCATTGCCTTTTGCACCAGATATAGTGCTTGAGACTATTCAAAATATGATCGAAGAACTTGGGGCACAGGGCCTAGGCAAATATGGATTTGAGTCGAGTCAAAACAAGACCTGCAATGGTTGGGTCTCACCCTGGAAATTTGGATTAAATAAAGGTGCCGGGCTGATAATGATTGAAAACCATCAGTCGGAACTGGTCTGGAAATTGATGAAAGATTGTCTGTATCTACAAAATGGTCTTCGTGCAGCCGGTTTCAGTGGCGGATGGCTGCAGTAATAATTCTGTTGACTTCTCTTCTGACCATGATCAACTATCTTTGGCATACAAGTTACCTGCAATACAGTGCACGCATACGACTGCGATCATTGGCACTGAGATCAGTGGCACTGCTAGAAGCGAAGTACATCACATCGCTAGGGCTGGAGCTATGCCCTAAGCCCAGGCTGTGGCCTATTTCATGCAATGCCGTTGTATAAAACTCGTTCTTGTCAAAAGTCTTATCACCTGGTTTTATCAACAAAAATATTTTGGAAGTGCGCTGTCCTGAGCTATTGGTGCCACCGACGGTAACACCGCTAGCAAATGAGTGCACTAACTTGGATCTGTCATCAGTCCAATCGCAAGAGAGGTCGCTATCAGTGGGTAGCGGCACAAATCTAAACTTGAGGACCCCGCCGCTGGCATCACCCCATGTATTGAACGCTTGTTCTACTAATTTGGCATAGTCAGGGCCATCTTTGGCTGCTGTGCCTCCGGCCGACCAGACAATTTTACTGCGCCAAATATCAGGAACACAGACTTTTACCGGCATGCGCTCTGGCCCATATACGCGATAATCTTTATCGCTCTCATTGGCCTTACCGGCTTCTTGTGCTCTGATTCGTTTAAAGTCATCTGCGTAATATTTGATTTCGTCTTTAATGGTGCTTACGTCGGACGCTTTAGGAAAACGGTCAACGTACATTTGCCTTGAGGCCTGCAGGCCTTCAAGATCACCGGCTAGGGTTTGGCACCACATCATGCCTTTAAGATAGTCTGCATTGCTGGGCTCTTCTGCCACCAGCGACTTATATTGCATCAGGGCATTCTTGTAATCTTTTGCTTTTGTGAGTGCCCAAGCATAATGACTTCTTTTCTGCTTATCGCTTGGAGCAGCGGCTGCCTCTTGACGAATTGTCTCAAGTGATTGGGAATCGATTACCGCGTTTGTAGGGCCAGCCTTCCACCGGGCCAGTTTTTTTCCCATTTCTTCGTTTATGGCTAAAGCTGCAGTGTCGTGAGGAAAACGCTTTTTGTTATCTTCAACCGTTGCTATAGCTCTTTTAAGGTCGCCACAGTAAGCATAGGCTTGTGCCAATTGAATCCAGGCTTTAGCCAATTTTGGATCGAGAATGACTGCTTTCTGAAAGCATTGCCAGGCCTCTTTGTAGCGTTTTAGCTGTGCGAATGCAAGGCCAAGATCGTATTGAATGTCGGCTTGGTTCGGGTCTAAGGCTGCTGCTTGCCAGAGTAGTTCGGCACTCTTCTGGGCATTTTCTGCCTGCAAAAACTGGACGCCTTGATTGGCCAGATCTACTGCTTTATCTTTGCGCTCAGCGCTAACTTCAGAGGCGAGAGCCGGTGAAGCCAATGTGATCAGTGTCAGGCTTGCTACAATGCTGCGGAATGATTTACTTGGCACGTGTTCTGCTTTCAAACGGTGAGCGACAATTATAAGCGATTAGTCATCATCGCACTGTACTGGCTCGATTACTTTGTCGCACTCAGGATCCCGTGGTTTCTCGTCCTTCAGGCCAGACATTACTGGCCCAATTCCCCCAATTATGGTGACAAAAGCCGGGCCTAACATTGGCATTAGGCTAGTGGCCATGCAAGCAAGACCAGCATTGATCATCGCTAGCCAGCCAAATTTCATTCTTATGTGATTCAGCCCACGTATAGACGAACACTGTTGTGTAAGAACAGTGCCATCTCGTCTTCGATAGAAGGTCACACACAAATCTCCCTCGTTTTCGCTTATCAGGGAAACTGCATCAGCTTTTGATAGCTTGGAGATGTTATAAACGTTTTTCTGGCATGAGCCACACCTACGAACTCTTTCATTGCCTTTCATCTTCGACCATTTGTATGGGCATTCATATTGGAGAGAAATTGCAAATAGCTTGTCGTCAGAAAGCTCAACCGGTTTTGACATTTGGTTGCTCCAAATAAGTGGCAATATTGACGCCTTATTAGAAAATTCCCTCAACCAGAATCTAACTAACCGAAACGCCAGAAACAGTCACAAAGCCTGACAATTTTGGCAAGTCCATGTAAAAATCGAGAATTAAGGTTAGTATTTGCCAGAGGCACTTTACAACTCGCAAAATAAGCTATACATTCTTTCTTGGCATTTTTATTGATTTCGCTTTCCAGCTTTAACGTCCTAACTTACTAATTGCTTCCCACGGCACTTCTTCTAAATCTCCAAGGGAGAAAACTATGCTTTCTTATCTCAGCGTTAAGCTAAGAGAATTGGCTTCTTTCAATCGTTCTCAGCAAAAGGCAATAACCTACAAACGGGCAATCAATTACTTTCCCAGTCAATCACTGTCTCCTAAAGCCAAGAATCCTCTTACTATTTCGCAGAGAATGCCCCTCCTCCCTCAACTAATCAATATTGAGGCGCAAAAGCTTTCTGGTTGCGTTAAGACAGAATCAAGCCGCTTCAAGTCACGCTCAGCCATGCTGTTATACAAAGGGCAGGTAATTGCCAGTGTTTACGGCAGCAAGAAGAATCCACAGCAACTATTCGGTCCAGAAGCCTATACCATGATTCTCAACGAACTTGGTTCAGTCCATGTAGACCTCTCCAGCTATATTCTTCAAGATGAAGTGGTATTGTCGGCAGCGTCAATGTTCCATGGGCAGGTGTTCAATCCCAAAGAGAGTGCTAGTGCCGTAGCCGCCCTTTCTGAGTGTTTAGATTATATCGATAGCTTTGCTGGTCCAGCTTCTATTGCTGTAGTAGATAAAGATGGCAATGCAGTTTGCTTGCTCTATGTCTTCGGCCACGGTGTCTTGGGAATCAATTCTCTCAACTCTTTGGTTAGCGAAAAAGACATTAACTCGCTCTGGCAGTACTTGAAGAAGCATCCAGAGTCGCAGATCATGGCAAATTCAATCATTGCCGACAATGTCTCTGTTCTGGGTCTGACATTTAGTCTAATGGGCCATAATCGCAAGCACTCCGCTCCAGCCAGTGTATGCGACCCTGAAGTTGCAAATCTAGTGGCTAAATATTCCTTCAAACCTACTGACCGAGCCCCTGGTGTTCAAGTCGATCGCTTTATCAGCACCACCGACAAGATCGCCAAGAAACCAAAAGTCGCCCTTGGTTATGCTACGTCTTACGACATTCACCATACTTGCTAGGGTTTAGCTTGCGCTTAGGTCTTTGATCTTCGATCTTCGAGCGTTGAGAGCAGCCCCAAGGTAACTGCCTCCCAAGGTAAAGCTTAGGGTGAGCAATATTGCCAGCAAGGTAAAGAGGGCTTTGTCGGGACCATAGTTAAACCAATTGCTATTGGCATTGAAATGCTCCACGCCTGAACTGAAGGCTCTGACCAATGAAGCCAGGGCCGTAAATCCAAGCCCGAGCATCAGGGGGGCCTGAACACAAGTCGATAGCAAAGCGGTAGCGGCTCGTGAGCTGGTTCGGCTAGCCACCGATAAAGCGAGACATTGACCAAAAATTGTATAAAAGAGTATTCCCGCGGCAAAAATAGCTGACTCTATGGTAGGCGTGGAGAAAGATGGAGAGGAGTGGTACTTGCCAGATAAAACTGTCATAAGCATGAAGCCGTTTATGAGTGCTGGTATGAAGAGCATTGCAAGGGTCGATTTAGCCATACTAGCTGCATTAAAAGTCTTGGGTAGCGCCTCACGGCACCAACCGGCAATAGCTGAGACAAATAGTGTCAGACCACCAGCGAGAGCGCTTACCAGCAATGCAGCCAAAGGACCAAGATAGTCGAAGCCGGTGAGCAAAACAAGTAGTGTTGTAGTCGTGACCGAGGCACTAACAAGAAAACGACGAAGATGACGTTGCTGAATTAAGAGAGAATACCAGAAGGCAAAGCCTGAGCCAATTGCAACGATAACCCCAGTCATGTGACTATCGATCAGGTCCCTCATAAATATGTTGGGGTCAACACCATTTATCAAGTAAGCGGCATAGGACGAAAACAGCGTGGCGGTCATGATATTGAACATTAGCACGAGAATAGCCGCGCTTGCTCCACTGAATGTATGGAAAACGCTAGCACCTCGACTCAGCAATGATTGTTTTGCCACAAGAGACTTATCGCCTGCAGCGACGCAAGCGTTCATCCATACCGACTCTTTAGTATGAGGGCTGGCCACTAACTGTGCCAGCGGCCTCAGGTCTTTAGGCAAGTGCTTCAGATGCAACACCTGATGCTCATCTGAACAACGCACGGTGACGCTCGGCTCTTGCTCGCAATGAACCGCTGGGGCAACCTCAATTTTTATTTTGTTGCACTGTTCTTGGTTCATTGATTACACATTCGCTTGTGTATTCATTATGCCCAATGGCAAGATCTTCTGCCAATCTCTGGCCATGGCGAACTGTTATTACTCGTAACCAAATTCGCTGAACAACCAACTTCTATATTCTTTGTTCTGAGCCTCAAGGTCTTCGCGGGTGAGCAAGCCCCGCATAAAGGCTTCGAAAATCAGCCTGGTGCGAGGATTATAAATCTCGACGCCGGTGCTTTCTTTTAGATATGAATCTTCGCCTTTGAGCAGTTTATTGAGCAAGTTAGAAAGTCGGTTCTGTGCACCACGGTATGAGATGTGCTCCTTTTGGGCGATGGCCTTGTCTGTGAGGCCAATAGCAATGTCCATAAGAGTTTCGAATTCAAGATCGCTAATAGCGCTAGACTTGTCTCTTAGCCGATGTCGCACTTCTTCAACCTTGGAAGTGACGTAAGGTAAGTCATCGATGATTACCTGTTCGAAAGCTTTAGCCAAAGTGGTGTCGTTTTCGCTTTTGAGAATATAGCCGTGAATGGCTTCATCAGGCACAATCTTTCCCAGCTCGCGAATATAGGCTTCATGATCAAACTGTGACCAGAACAGTATTTTAAGCGTCGGCAATTCTTTCCACATTTCTGCCGCTGCCTTAATTCCGTTCATGTTGGGCATGGCAATGTCCATCAGAACAAAATCTGGTCTAAGAGAGCCCGCTTTCTGGAGAGCTTCTTGGCCATCAGCCGCCTCTTCTAGTTGAATAAGAGGAATCTGCTGACTATCTAGCACCTGCCTCAACACCTCACCGCCATGCTGGCGGAGGCTAACCAGATCTTCTGCCACTAAAACTTTGATACCTGTATTCTGCAGCTCAGTTTTGCTCATGGTCGTTTCCTGCTAAAGCCTCGGCTGAATTTAGAGCTCCATTGACTTCAATTTTTACTACTGTTCCCTTCGAGGCGGCATCCTGAACCTTACTGAGGTTGTCACTCCAAGTAATTGTTGCCCCGATTAGATCGGCTCGCAGTCGCATATATCTTAAGCCTCGAGATTCGCCGCGGTCCTTCAGCGAAAAGCCTACGCCATCATCTATTATGCTTAATGTCAGTCGCTCGTCATTTCCTTCTAAGTTGACACGAATTGTCTTCGCCTGAGCATGCTTAGCAGCGTTATTGAGTGCCTCTTGCGCCAAGCGAAAGAGAAGCAACTCCTCAGTTTTGGTTAGACCTTCCAAATGCCTGTCTTCGATTGTCTTGAGAAAGCGACCTTGTATTCCATTCTTGTGGCAGGTGTCTCTTGTTAGTTGATCTAACGCTGAACATAGGCCAAGATTTTCAAGGACAGATGGAAAGAGGCTTTCCATAACCTCTCTAATGTGCTTGCCAGCAGTGTCTAAAGATTGTTCAATCGAAACAAGATTGTCTTTTTTTACTGGTTGAGAATCAGGCAAGGCTAGTACTTTCGACTTGATCAGTTTGATTTCGTTGAGCACCTGATCATGCAGATCAGAAGCTAACATTCGTCTATCTGCTTCGTCTTGCTTTAACAGTAGAAGTCTAGTTTCATTGAGCTCAGCATTTTTCATAGCTAGCTCAAAGTATCGGCTTGTTTGCCTTTCTTCTGCTTGCTTGAATGACCTGGCCATGAGGCCTAAAGCAAAGCTAATGGTGCTAGCTAAGAGACTGGCAACTAGACTTGCTGTTCCCGTAACTTGTGCTGTTAGCCAAGCAAAAAGAATGCCTAGTGCCGATAGTTGCAGGAAGACAAAAAGAAGATATTTTGACTTTACTCTCAGAGATGCTTCAAATGCAAGCAAACTCATAGCCACTGCCGAAGGTACTAGATACCAAATAGTGGCAAGTTCTGCTGTTTGTTTTAAGGCAAATACAAATGCTAGCTCCCTGTCTAAACTAGCCAACTCACGACCGGCCAATATGGCTATAATAGCGGCTAAAGCTGGTAATACTAATCGTGAAAGATTAGTTAGTGAGCTGGCAGGTGGCTGCCTGACACTCATTTTTTAACTGTTTTAACCGAGTCTGTTTTAGCCGAACCTGTTTTCGGCGAGTCTATTTTATCGAGATAAAACTTGGCTAGCCAATATTCGACTGAGTTAACAACACCATGTTTGCTAACAAACATAAACTTCTCACGGGCAACTGCCACGTCTCCGCGGCTATAAGCATCTAGCCCAAGAAAGGCCTGGCATTGCGCTAGATCATAAGTGCTGTTTTCAGCATGCTCTAGAAGTTTCTCCTGGTCTTCTTTACCAACAAAAAACTTAAAAACTGAATACGGCCAGAGCAGGCGATTCAACTTTTTCAAACTCAGCTCACTGAGCGATTTTGCTTGAATTGGTTGTTTTGAAAATTTGTAAGCAAGTACTGATAGACATGCGGCATGACCAGAGAAATCTGACTTCCATTGACTACGGTCCAGCCAGTCAATTGTGTTTTTGGCCAAAGCACCAGGGTTATCTAGCATTAAGTAGGCCCCTGCCCGATTTACCAGGGCATACTTATCGTCTTTACTCAAAGCCAGCGCCTGATCGAAATCAGCTATTGCTTGTTTTGGTCTAAAACTACGAAAATAGACGACACCACGAACTGTGTAGGCCAATGGATTTTTACTGTCTATTTTTATGGCTTGATTGAGGTCATTAATAGCAGCATCATACTTCTTGAGCTCACTATAGGCGGTGCCTCGGTCAACCAGAGCAGTTGCAGAATTGGATGCCTTAAGGGCTTGGGTAAACTCGTCAACTGCTAATTTGTATTGCTCTCGGTTGAGAAAGTCTTTGCCCACGGCATAGTGTCTGTCATACTCGGCAGAAGCTTGGGCCGCTGGCATAAAACTAGTGATGCAGACGGCTAACGACAAAACACTTTTGAGAATATTCATGGTTTTTCCCTGGACGCCACTTGCCAATTCTAGACCTCCCAGAGCAAAACAAGCCTTATTGTGAATCTTATCTTTAAAGCCATATGTTACTGCTGCTTTACAAGCTTCGCGTGGTTATCGGCCACCTGCTTCATAACCGTGGTTATGGGTATGAAATTTATGGCGTTTATTATTATTCTTGGGGGCTGATGTGCAGGGTGGTTGGTCTAATGCAGATAGTGATTGGCAGCTAAAGCGGCTCCAACATGATTCGGTCAAAACTGTAGACAAAGCTGTGCAGACTATGCGTGGAGTTCTGCAGGAAGACATTATCGCCCACGGCCAAGAATACGAGAAAATGTTTGGCAAGTCTTCGGCGCAATACAACGAGTATCTCAACATGGTTATGGAGAAACTCGAACAGCTGGGTGTTGCACCCAAACAGGTTATTGAATGGCTCAATCAAGCAGCTTCTGATGGCGCAATACCAGTCAGTCAGTATGGAACAGATCGCGATTCTCAGTCTGAGACCATACCGCAGATACGTGCTGAGCCAATTCCGTATGACCAGCAACTACAACCACAGGTTGATTTTGATAGCTTCGCTCGGCTCGAGGCTGCAGCGTCGCAAGCTTTGGCCGTTGGTACTAATCCGACTCCAGCGTCCGCTTTACCATTCTCGGCTTTTCCGGCGGCCCAGGTGCCAGCACCGTTGCCAACTCCAACCTCTTTTCCTTCTGCACAGCCTGATTCGAGTCAGTCTCCAAACCATTCCGGCCTGCAGGCGCCTGCTCCTACTACCCAACCGACATTTCAATCTTCATTACTGAGTAATTCTGCCGCTTGGGGTTCGCCAACGCCGGGTCAGACTCCTACTAAGCCAGCAGCTGTAGCTGAGGCCTGGGGTTTGGGAGATTCGGTTGAGAGTGAGCCCGCTAATCAATCTCCCGCTTCTGCATGGGCCTCGACGCAGCCTGAGTCTCCAGCTACTTCTCCTAAGAGCACCTCTAGTTGGGGAACCCCAGAACCAAACAATTCCAATAGCCTCAAATCAGCTCTCGGTATGGCTGCTTCGCCGGTTGTCCAGTCTGTCAGTCCTAAACCACCGGAACCGGCGGAGGAAGAGTTTAACTATGAGACAACTTGGCAAGCGGTTCCCGTTGCATCAGCGCCATTTTCGCCAACAACTACGACTAATCTAGTGCCACAGGAACCGGCTTGGAGTGCCGCTCCTGCTCCTAGTGCTCCGTCCGCGCCACAAGTATCACCTTGGAATGCTGCTCCTGCTCCATCTGCTTCAGTTCCTTCTGCTCCTGCTGCGCCGCAAGAACCAGTTTGGAACGCCGCTCCTGTTGCTAGTGCTCCGGCGGCGCCACAAGCATCAGCTTGGAGCGCTGCTCCCGTGTCTCCTGCTTCAAGTCCAGTGGCGCCCATATCGCCAATTGCGCCGGCAAACAATTCGGTCAACCCAATTGCTATCACCGCTCAAGGAAATGCGCCTAGTACTAGCTCCAGTCAAGCCTTCACACAGTGGGGGGCGCCTACAAGCGTATCTCCTCCGTCGCAGCCGACAGCACCGGCTGAGTCTCCCTGGTTGACTGCAGCACCTTCAGCATCGCCAGCGCCGGTCGCTGCAACGAACCCAATAGGTTCCTCTGGTCCAGGATGGGCCTCAAGTGCGCCGACTACTTCTGCCGCGGCGCCTTCAAACCAGGCACAACAAGTCGCTCCCACTTCAACTGCGGGGTGGGCTTCTCCTGCGATCCAATCTGCCCCAGCCGTAGCTTCCCCTGCACAAAATCAACAAACGCCAGGCTGGCACGCCGCCCCAGTATCCTCGGTTACGGCACAAGTTCCAATTTCTGTTCCTGTTCCTGTTCCTGTTCCTGTTCCAGCTCCTGTTCCAATTCAGGCTCCTGCTGCACCAGCAGTGGCATTGGCCGAGTCAAATTGGAACACTCCCGCGCCAGGAACCCAAGCGGCCGCGCCTGAACCGCTAGTGGTAGCGCCCGAACCCGAGTCGCCATGGACTGCTGCGGCTCACTCGCTTGCTGCAGAATCTCAGTGGGCCGCACCACCATTCCCGATACCCTCACCGACTCTTGGGCCCGCACTGACACCTGCATTGATGGCAGGGCCGATGATGGCGCCGATTTCGCAAGCGGCACCATTGCCACCTGCTCCCGCTCCTATAGCTGCTCCAGTTCCAGTTTCTACTCCAGCACCACTGCCGTCTCCTGTTTCTGCCCCAGCTCCCGTTCGACCGTCGGCTCCAGCACCAGTGACAACACAAGCTCCTGTATTCGCGGCACCTCAGGTGTCGCCAGTGGCCGTGCCACCATCACCTTGGGGTGCGGTTCCTGCTCCCGCTCCTGTCCCTGTTCCAGCTCCAGTTCCAGCTCCAGTTCCCGTTCCAGTTCCTGCTTCGGCACCATTTCCTATGCAAGCTGTAGCGCCAGTGGTTTCGGTTGCACCGGTGATACCTGTAGCCACTCAAATGCCAGCCAATGACCAGTCTCCAACCAGTCCGACGACGCGACCGAGTTTTGGTGGTTGGCCAGCTGGACCGGTGCCCAATCCTTATGCGACCCAAGATGCAATGCAGAGACCGTCTCAACCGCAACAACAACAGCCAGTGCAGCAGCCACAACAAATGCAGCAGCCACCATCACCTCCTACATATGGTTGGGCACAGCCTCAACAACAACAGCAGATGCCCACCCACCCAATTGCTGCTCCGCATTATCAGAATCCTGGAAATGGTAATGGCAATGGAAATGGTAGTGGTGGCAATGGCCATCAAATGCAGAGGCCAGAAGAAAGAGAAGAGCCGAGTTATGATCCTGCTACAGCCTGGGACTAGCAGCTAAGCCCTGTTTCTACGGCAGCAGCATTGTCATCTTTTCCACAAATTGTTCTGGTGGCAAGTAGCCGGAAATGCTAGTCACCAATTTACCCTGAGCATCTATCACTAAGACCGTTGGATAGCCGCTAATTTTGTATGGTTTCAATTCGGCTGCGTTGATGCTGGCATGAAGTTTGAGCCAAATAAATCGATCACCCAGCTCTGACACCAAGCCTGGGTTTTGGAAGGTCTCATGCTCAAGACGGTTACACCAGTGGCAATTGTCAGTGTATACATCAACGATGATGAGCTTATGTTTCTGTCTGGCCGAAATCTTGCTGTTATTTAGATTCGACTGCCACTGCAATTGCCGCTTTGCTGAATCAACTTTATGCTGTGGATGAGCTAAACAATTGACTTGGCAAGTACCGTTCAAAGTAAGGAGCAGCGACAATATCAGGGTGGGTCGCATCTAGTCAGCCACTCGATTTTCGCTAGAGTGTCTAACGACTTTGGCACCATCGCTTATTGATTGAAAATCAGGATGGGCCGATATTGAACAGTGGTCTTCGCTCTCTACCCAAGCTTTAAGGCTATCGAGGCGGCGACGAATATCCTTGAGTATTGATGAGCCTGCTACTTCTTTAGCAAAAGGCAACCATACTTTTGGCTCACTATAGGTGTTTAACTTAACTTCGGTTCTCTCGCCATTGCCAAGCGGAGTCAATATCCATGAGCCTTCAAAGGCCTTTAGTTTCTCTGAGGAAAGTAAGGCAAAATCTATGCGCTTGTAGGGTGTTTCTACTTCTTTGTAGGTACAGTGTGCATTACCGATCACTGGAAGTTCACTAAAGTGTTCATCCATAACCGCTACACCGTCATGGTGTGAAACTACTTTTCTTCTGTGTGGCTCTTGAACACGTGAATGCTGAATTGCTTCAAAAACCGCTTTGGGAGAGGCATCTATTACTACGCTTGACTCTACTCCACGATGTGCTTTTGGGACAGCGAAGGCTGCACTACTGCTAGAGGCAGCTACTAGTACCAAGGCGAGAAGCAATTTATTTAGTCTTGTTGTCATCACGTTTGTTCTGAAAGGATTTCAAAAGGATTCCAAAAGGATTTCACTGGCCATAAATGGCCAAACCAAGCTGTCAATTCGCAACTATTATTGCTCATTGCTAATGATAACTGTGCGTTGACAATATTTAGGAGTTTTTAAAATAACAGATGTCAGCATATAGCTATTTGATAGCGAAACATTATTCACGAAAAAGCTCATAAGCTTTTGCTTGTTTACCTAAGCGAACAAGAGCGCGAGTAATACTATAATGGTGACGATATTTCTGATTTGAGCGTTGAGGATAAACCATGAACCGGCAATTTATACTTTCAAGAGCAAACTCTTTGAAAGGCCTGGCCATTGCTGCTTGGTCATGGGTTATCGGTTATGCCTTACCTGTGCTGGCTCAGAAGCAACCAGCTGGAACGGTTATTGCAGCTGAAGTGAAAGGGTTGCCTACCCATGAGAACAGCGGATTTCTTGACGGTCTATTCACGACAATTAACTACGTAACTGGCTTTGCTCTCGCTGGAGCCCTGATTTTTGGATTGATTTGGCTTCTACAGCGTCGCAATGTGGCAGAAGATGCAGAGCAGGAAGCTACCCCAGCCTCTGAAAATAGCGACTCTACAGCTGGTGCTCCAGAGTCAGATGCTAACAAAGAAGAAACTTCTGCAGCAGATTCTAAGAGCACTGAAGAATCAGCTGAGAACAGCGAAGACAAAGCAGCTAACTAATTCTCACTAAGATTCGATAGTTTAGCTTGGGCTATAGCTCCGGCTGAATTGGGGTCTGTGAATCGCATTGAAATTGCCACCATTTCACCATTGTCGGTTGGAATGGTTGTAATTCTAAGTTCGACTTCGTCTTCTTCGACTCGCGTCGTAAACTTCTTGTCTTGTGGTTTCACAAGTTCTTGAGGATTCAGACCGGCAATGACTTTATACGAACCAACTAGCGCTCCATGTATCTCTAAGGGCAACATACAATCAGCTAAAAGTTCTCCATGGAGGAAGTAGCGCAGTGAGACACCGCTAACATCAGGTTCTAGGTGAATATCAGAGCAGCGTTTCTGTGTGGCCTTTCCAATAATTTCATGAGCCAACAGCATTACCGAAGCATTCTGTGCTTCTTTCATGCGATTGATGTCAGTCTCTTCTTCACTCCCACCGAGTTCTGACTCAACAACATCCTCAAGCAGCTTTCGGCTAGCACTAGCATTCATAGCACCAAGACTAGATTCGATTAGATGGCTAGTTACATTGGCGACGGCAGTTTGCATTGCATTTTCAGCCTGAGCTACCTGCTCTCTTGCTGTTGCTGCCGCTATATCTGTTGAAACTTGCAGCGGATCGGCAGCTGGTTTAGCCTCTGTCACTATCGGCGGTGCTACTACTGCTGCGGTAACGGGCTCGGCTACTGGTACTGGCTCTGGTGCTGCTATAACTGGTGCTAAACTCGCTGGTTCCATAATTGGTGCTACAACGACTTCAGGAATTGGTTCCACAAGTGAGGCGGTAATTACATCGGCAATTACTGATGCTTCGGCTGAAACCTCTATGACTAATGGCTGAGCCTGTTCAGTTGCAGCGACTGGTGCCATAGGGCTATCCATATCGTCATCGTCATCGTCACCAAAAAGTGATTGAAGATGTTTTTTTGCTGGTACGCGAGGAGATACTTTTTTCTCCAAGGCATCGGCTTGAGCAATTACACTGGCTGGAAGAGTAAACTCTTCACTTAAAGTACTAGCAGTGTGACTAAGTTCAACAGTGTGACCCAATTCCCCAGTATGACCGAGTTCAGTAGAGTGACTAAGCTCGGCAATTTCAGGCGCTTCTACTGGTAGTGCAGTAGTCACCTCATACAACTGCTTCATACAGAATTCAAATTCGTCAGCTGTGCAAACTAGTTGCTTAAGATGGCCGCTTCGCAACTCAACACGCAATGTATCTAAGGCAATTAAGTCGTCGGGGTTGACCATGGCTACAGTGAAATGTGTACCTGAACTTGCCACTGGTATAAGTTTGAACTTGTATTTAGTTTCCATAGAAACCAAATCAGCAATCTCACGCTCCGGGACGTTTTGGGAAAGGGAGATGAAATTGACGCCGAATTGCAGTTCAAGAGAATCTTTCAGTTGGTGATAGGTAACCAATCCCAACCGATCCAAAATTAATGTCAGCCTATCGCCGGACCTGGATTGCTCCTCCATGGCACTGGCGAGCTCTTCAGCGGTAATTATGCCGATGTCGACCAGTAGGTCGCCAATCTCGTTACCACTGACGGACATCGAATCTCCTGGCGAAATTGTTGTAGGGTTCATCTGTGCGGGAATCCGATTGAATTAATACGTTTGACCATAGAAGATCAAACAGGTCTTATTATTTGTTTTCCCGATGGAAAATGCTGCTAAACCTGAGCTTTATTGTATTTGCTCAAAAACTTAAGGCTTTACGAGCACCCTGGGCACAATTTCAATCAACGGTTTTGCTGACGTCTGGTCAGCGACAATATCAGCCACTGAGTAATGGCAATGTTCATGGGGTCCGACAAAGTCGATATTGACGTCACCCATTCCAGCGGCTAGAGCACGATAGGCCTCTTTGGCGGCCGGGGCATCAAAGCGACTTAAAATAGCTGTGGCATAGAGCCTTCCAGCCGGGCTACCATTGGCAATGATCCATTCTAGGTCAGCGCGAGCTGGAGCACCGAGCTTAATTGCCGCGTTAAGGGAGGGCGCAATTTTGCTGCTCTTCAAGCTGGCTTCTTCCAGCTGCTTTGCCATAGCAATAGCGGTTAGAGCCGGGTTCATCTGGCGACTGGGCTGCTCATCTTTGACTTCAGAGCTTGATTGCACTGTGTTCGGTAAGGCTGAGCCAGTCAAAGATGGGCCAAATTGAGCTGAAGCTGCCGGCATAAAGCAAAGCGACAAAGCTATAAGGCTTGATGCAATAAAAGATTTGCTTTCAAGATTCATGCTTTGTCGCTCTGTATTTACTTAGGGCTGCTCTATTGTTTCTGCAGACTACTTAACGCCCAATAGTTCTACTTCGAAGACCAAGGTGGCATTCGGAGGAATAACACCGCCAGCGCCTCTGGCACCATAACCAAGGTTTGGTGGAATGGTCAACTTGCGCTTGCCGCCGATTTTCATAGTGGCCACGCCTTCGTCCCAACCCTTGATCACTTGACCGTTTCCGAGCAAGAATTCAAAAGGCTGATTACGGTCAACTGAACTATCAAACTTGGTGCCATTGGTTAGCCAGCCGGTGTAGTGCACTACAACTGTTTGACCATTTTTAGGCATAGCGCCTTGGCCCACGACGATGTCTTCAATTACGAGACCGGTGGGTGTTGTGGTTCCGGTTTGTGTCATGGAATTTGCTCCGCTTGTATTAACGTTGTTTGACTGTTCGCCACTGCTAGTAGTGGCGACATTGCTCGCTCCAGCGCTAGCATCCACCGGAGTGGAGGCATTTGAACAGGAGGTTGTTGACAGGCTTGTTAGGCCCATCAGAGTTAGAGCTAAAAAAGTAGAAGTTGGCGCTAGTTTACGCATTTAAGTCCTCAAATTGAGACCACGCCAAAGTTATAGCAGAACCGAGCGAGATTGCCATTAACGCATATTTTCGTAGTCACCCCATTTACGGCGCAGCCACATAAGTGGATGATCTCAAGAGTTAATGAAAGAGCAAATAGAAAAGGTCTGATGCCCAAATTTAGTGATAGCTCCGAGCCCAATAGGTCTAAAGCCACAACAGCTGATGTTAGTGAAGTGCTGCTGGCCTCTTTAGCCGTGAGCAAAGAGAAGCCAAGCGCCCCTGACAAGCCCCTCGGATTTTTCACCAAAGCCGAGGTAATTGCCGAGGGCACCCTGACAGGCATGGTCAACCATGGCCTATCCGAAGCCATTAACAATCCCGGCCGCTTCGGTACAGAAGTAGTGGGCGCAGCAGCTCTTACCCTGGCCATGAAAGGTCCGAGTTGGGTGAGAATGCCAGCCCTGGGTATTGCCACTGTTGGTACGGCTGTTTTTGCCGCCCATGCCGCCGATGCCACCAGTAAGGCCGCCGGAATTGCCGAACGGATGACGAGCAGCAATCTCGACCAGAGCAAGGCGGCAATTGGCGAAACTCTCGGCCCTCTTGCCTTTGACGCAGCCATGATGGTGGGTGCCGGTCATTTAGGCTCGCGTATGGCAGCCAACCTGCCCAAGACATTCCCGACTCACATGGTTGACTCGGTTATGCCTCGCCTATCCTTCGAAATGGGCCCACAGCTTGCCCTTGAAGGCGTTTCACTGAGCGGAATGGCTCCCGCTGGACCGCGCTTGCGTTTTAATACTCCCCATGAGGCCCCAGGCCTAAAAGCAAAGCCCGAAAACGTCATGGCAATGGCTAATCATGGCGAAGCTGGAGGCGGCGGAGGAGCAGGAGGGTCTGGAGCAAATCGTGAAATATTAAAAGACGGCTACAAGATTCTTAATTTCCGGGGCACCCGAGGTGAAGATGTTCAGCTTGTAGATAAATTGCCAGCCATGAAACCCGTTGAGCTGCTCCATGGCGACCACTCTATCTCAAGAATCAGTGCCAGCGGCAAGGTGGTGATTGCCTTCCCTAGCGGAGAGGCCCGGATGCTTGACCTGGAAATGCCTATAAAACGAGTTACAGTGAGCGAGTATGCCGGCGGGCAAAAGCAGTATCGACTCAACGAGACTGTGCTGGCCAATATGGAAGTGAACAACGTCAATCACGAAGTCAAAGCCCTTCTAGGCAACGGTGATCGCATGCATATGGTCGATAACATTCAAAACGGCTTTATTAACTTCACCCATAAAGATGGTGTTCAGACCTGGATTGAACATTCAGGTCGCATGGTGTTTAAGCTCCCAAACGGCAATATGAGCGAAGCTACTATTCCTAGCCAATTGGCGCACATCCGCTTAACTGAACGGCCCGATGGCAGCAAGCAATTTCAATTCTTAAACCCTGAAGGCACTCTCCTTCCACACAAAGTTGAACTACCTGCCTATACCGCCAAAGCTAAAACGATGGATGAAATTCCTCAGTGGAGACAGCTCAATAACTATCTGGCCGGTCGCCCAGAGAATACCGGTGCGCCTTTTGAAATGCATAGGGTTGAACCGGATGCCGGTGGTGTAGCCCACGGTCAACCAAGTCATAAAGAGAGCTTCCCGATTTGGAATCCTCGGTTCAGACCGACAACCGTTGGTCGCGTTTTTGATGAGCAATTCGCGGGAGTAGATCGAAGAGTAATGCGCGGCAATGACCTAGACAGCCCTGCTGATATGGCTCTGGCACAGCAAAATCATGGCTGGATGGTAAAGCGCTATCTCAGTGGTCTTGATCGCCAGGATGATTTCTTTGGCAATTAGCCTACGGCATCTTTTAAGGCACTGTGAGCCGCGAGATACTTGGTAGTAACGTTCAAGACTTTTGCCTCGTGAGTCAGTCGGCCGTGGGTATCTTGCAATTCCAAAAGTGCTTGCTGGTCTTCTGGCACACCATACATGGTGCCTGCCACCCAATAAGAAAGATTGAGTGGATCTGATGGCAAATCTTTTGGTACTTCAACACTCTTGTCTGTGAGCTTACTGCTCAGGCGAAGAATGTCTTTGATTGAGTCGAGTACTTGTTTCGCTACTGGCTCTAGATCTTGGTCGGCTGGTTCATCTTCCAGCCACTCTATTTCGCCTTGCAGGTAGGGCAAATCTTCTATGGTGCGCAGAACTTTAAACCGTCTGCGGCCTTCGGTCATAATATTGATTCGACCATCTGGTAATTTCTCGCACTCAATAATTTCAGCGGAGGAGCCAATAGTCGCTGCCTGCGAACTGTGAGGGTCATAGAGCAAGACTCCGAAGAGCTTGTCACCTTCCATGATGGTGGAAATCATTTGTCTATAGCGCGGCTCAAAAATATGCAATGGCAAGGGAGAGCCAGGAAAAAGCACCACATCGGGAAGGGGGAATAAAGGCAATATTTGCTTCTTATTAGGCACTAAATTCTCCAATACCAATTTTATAAATGCTGCTGACCGAATGAATTTTAGGTGCCTTGCGGTCTCTGAGCGCCAGCATGGGCTGGTCTGGTAGGTGTGTAAGCGCAGCAGCCAGGTGCACAGACGTCGGGCGCAGGCCCGAAGCAACCAATGGCTTTTTTCTCAGCCACGTTATTTGATTCTAGCCGTTCTTCCACCAGATCGGCCATCATTCTTGCAAACTTAGGATTGGTACCAGCGGTGCTAGTGCGAACAAACTGCATCTGAAGCTCGTGCCCAAGCTCTTTTGCTTCGGTGTCGAGGTCGTAAAGAATCTCCATATGATCGGAGATAAAACCGATAGGATGAAGCAAAACATGTCTGACCCCAGCCGCATGCAACTCGCGCATGTGATCGAGCACATCGGGTTCTAGCCACGGTTGAGTGGGTGGGCCACTACGACTCTGGTAGACCAGCTTGTAGTTGTTCAGACCGAGCGCTTTGGCGGTTAGTTCACAGGTCTCTGTCAGCTGTTTCACATAATCGCAGTTGTCTGCCATGGTCATGGGAATGCTATGGGCAGTGAAGGCCACATGCAGGTCTTTTCTATCAGCTTCGCTAAACTGTTCTAGACCAGCTTTCACGGCTTCAATATTTGCTTCTACGAAGAGCGGATGATTGTAGAACACTCTCAATTTGTCACACTGAATATCGGCAGCATCAGCTTCAATTTGAGCCTTCTCTATATCTTCTCGATACTGCCGACAACCGGAGTATGAGCTGTAAGCCGAAGTGATGAAAACAAGTGCTTTCTTGATTCCATCAGCTTTCATCTGCTTGAGGGTGTCGGCCAGCATTGGATGCCAATTGCGGTTGCCCCAATAAACAGGCAGCTTAATTGAGCGGTTATCTAGCTCTTGCTTAAGCGTTTCAATCAAGCGGCGGTTCTGACCGTTGATTGGGCTCACACCCTCGAAGCGCTCATAGTGATGAGCGACTTCGAGCATGCGAGCATGAGGCACGTTCTTACCTCTGAGCACATTTTCAAGAAAGGGCATAACATCGGCCATTCCCTCAGGACCACCGAAGGAAAGAAAGAGAATGGCATCGTAATTAGTCATATATCACCCTTTTTGACTTGAAATGGCTTGTAGTGCTCAGGTCACGAACCGGCTTGATAAGAGGTCTAACACCTCTCCTTCGGCAGGAAAGCGCCCTAACTTGGCCTTCGAGAAAATCAGCTCATCGTTTACTTCTACTTCAAAGACTCCACCGCTAGATTGATGAATCTTAGTGGGGTAATCAAGTATTCTTGCGATATCGGCTGCCAAACTGACAGCCCTAGATTTGTATCCTCAAGAACCGCAGAATGTAATGGATACTGCTGGTTTATTTTCAGTCATATTGGTCTCCTACTAGACTAATTGTTGGTTGTCTGGCGATTTGAAATCGTTCTTCATTCTCGCTTTATGGGATAAATGGTAGATTCAAAAAAGCCGTTTTGCCCCATAATTTTAGCTCAGAAAAATCACATAAATTATGAATAGAGTACTAAGCCGCACCTGCACAGCCCTAATTGCCTCTTCCACCCTGGCGTGGACGCTCTTTCTGGCCGCACCGGTGTGCTATGTGGCCTACGCCGCTGAGGCAGGTTCAAGTAGCCCGAAGAGGCTACCGCTTTGTAAAGTTAAACCCCTAGCGGCGGATATGGATAAGTTGCCAATGCTCAATAGCAACTGTCCTGAAGTTGTGTCAGGCGAGGGCTTGCTGGTTTCGACCATGAGCGGTGTGGGCAAGGACGTGCCTGAAAACCACTTGAGTTATCGCTTCAAAGGCGACTTCGCTATCTTTTTGCATCACATCAATAAACAGAATGAAGCCGAGGCGAAGAAGACCCTGTATGTAAGTTGGGTTGCTTTCAACCCAACTAATCAGCCAGTCACTCTAAGAGTAGATGAGCAAGCTTCATATCTAAGCCAGCCTGATGCACCATTCGTCGAGCGCGCCCCCCTTGCTTTAGACGATGAGAACAAACTCTTCTCTGGCCCAGGCGATCGTTTAACCGCCGACTATATTCACGGCAAGGCCAAGATTGAGCCACCTTTTCTCATCACTGTTCAACCGGGCAAACTTGCTGTAGTTAGACATGTAGATGTGCCAGTGGCCGACCTGAAATTTCACCATAACGGCCGTTCATTTTTCGCCCGTGGCAACATTGACGGCGCCCTGCAAATGGCCACTATCGCTACATTTTCAGAAAGCGGTCCACCCGAGCTAAACAAGCTAGAGGCAATGTTGAAAGATTCTCTTATGGCTAGGCCAAGAGAATACGAGAAGCTTCGACCAACTCCAAATGGTGCCACAGGTCGTTTCATTTATGGTCGCGTTGCCGGAGTGCAGCAAGGGGTACACCTTGATGCCAGTCACAACCTACTGTTGAACAAGAGTTCCGACAGTATTAAATGCTATCCCATTAGTTCCCTTGCCAGAGGAACATTTGGTACAGGTGAAATTCAAAGTGCGAAGCTGCTGCGCCGTTATGACGACACCGCCTACAGTGCCCACGGGAATTACTGCGTCGATTACAAAATCACCTGCAATGTTCGCAATAGCGACTATATTAAGCGAAAAGTCTATGTCTACCTCGACTGCCCGCTGAAGACCGATAAGAATGAAGTTAAATATGCAGAACAGCCTGAGAAGGCCGTTTTCTATCGTGGTTCAGTGAAAGTCTCCACGGCCAACTACCAGCGTTATTTTCATCTTGTCTTGCACAAAGGTCAAAACCTTGAAGCACTAGACGCCTTTGAAGTAGAACCAGGCGAAAAGATGAACTTTACTGTTGAGCTGCTCTATCCACCAGATGCAACACCACCACAGTTGCTTACAATCTACAGCCCCAAATCTGAAGAAGTGAAAGTCGATATGCGGCCGGTTTTAGAGACGAAGTAGATTCGGAAGTTAAGAAGAGAACATGAAGATAAACCGGGCGGCATTTATTGTGTTAGCAGTGACAAGTGCGCAGCTTGTAAATCTGACGACTGTCCCGGCCTATGCTACAGACAATACTGAGGTCGACTCAAGGGCGACACCTAAATTGAAGGGAAAGAAAGATTCTCCACTCAGTGCAGTTTGTAAGGTACTGGAACCATCCGATATCTTTGCATTGAACAACAAAATTGACTGGAACACTGCTAGAGCTAGGCTCACAAAAGGCGAAGATTTTACAACCTACACTTTTGCCGTGCCGCAAGTTGTCCAGTCGCAACTGTATACAGGCCTTTTCGATGGCAGAAGAGTCGATTTTCCGATGGGCGGATATCTGTTCTTCGAAACTGCACCGACGGTGACTGGCTCAAAGACGTTTTCACCGGACGGTTCCGTCAATAGGTTCAAAGGTGGCGACTTCGCCTTTCCCAATGCCAATCCTGGTCAGGTAATTGGTGTCTGTATTCCTGTACCGCCCTTGAAGCCAACGACGAAGCCAACTGGCGGAGTGCATATGTACAAATCTACGCGCGCTCCCTACGTCTTAAAATATTTTGGCAGTGACATTTCTCATGGTTTCTTAAATGATTCAGATGGAGATTTTGGGGTCAATATCACTGTTAATGATGTCTATCCTCAAGACGACCTATTACATATTGGACAATTGAGCAAAGTTCACAAGGATGTGATGTGCAACGTGGTCGTTCTTACAAACGCTGGCTTAAAAAAACTAAGGACACCCTAAGACTTCGCTATACACTTATTCCATCCGAGGCAAAAGATGACCAGTGAAGAGAAGCTAGCAGGTGCTGCTGCGTCCAAGCTAATCAGCGAGAAGATTGCTGAACTGGGTGATTGGCGTGGAGAAACACTAGCTGCAGTGCGGGCCCTAATCAAAGAAGCAGATCCCGAAGTTCTGGAAGAAGTGAAATGGCGGGGGACTCCAGTGTGGTCTCATGATGGTGGCATATGTACAGGTGAGACCTACAAGGCGGTGGTGAAGCTGACTTTCTTCGAGGGGGCCGCCTTAAAAGATCCAGCTAAGCTCTTTAATTCAAGCCTTGATGGAAACGTAAGACGCGCCATCGACATTCACGAAGGCGAGGAGATTGACGTCAAAGCCTTCAAGACATTAATACGCGAGGCCGTTCTACTTAATACTTCTGGCAAAAAGAAGGCTGCGAAAAACAAGTGAAAGTGCTTGATTAGCTCAAACAAACCTGCTGAGACCCAGTGCCTTTATTGAGTAATCGAACCACTCATTCAATTTCGTATGCAACCGTTGAAAGTCTTCGGTCTTAATGCATTCTTCAATCAATTCAATTCTCTGCCAGTAGGCTTGAGGGTATGAGTCAACATGAAGCTTCATCGGGTCTTTTTCTGGAAAAAGCTGTTTATATTCTTGAATGATGCTCATGCAGTGCGAGTATCTTTGTTGATAGGCTGTGAGATATATTAATGCTTCAAATACGTGCCGTCCATGCTTGTAGACATAGCCGTTTAGAGACAAGAAGTAATCGATGCAATAGTTCACGTGTGCAAGTCGATCCCACTCTGACCGCAGCTGATTAACGACGATGTCCTCAAGCCCACTGATGTATTCATCACGTGTCGCCCACAATTTAGATTCGGTCACCGGTCGAAGTCTACTTTGGCCGCCAAATCCTATTTGCGGGCCGTCTATATAGTAAATACCATTGCTTGGCATGTGCAGGGGAAGAATGACGCACTGCAAATAATAGTTCCCGGAAGGAGCGTGATCGAAATAGATACCTCTAAGAATAGCGCCCACTGGAGCTTTGAATAACAGGCTACTTTTCGATCCCCATTCTAGGGAATACTTGCTAGCGATCAGTTTTGGAACACCCGCAAGTATTCCTTTCATTTTACGATCTCCAAAAGAGCATCCCTAGTTTCTGTCGTTATGCTCTGCACCTTCAATCAGTTCTCGTGCAATCTCGTCAGCGGTGGAAAAGTTAAACTGCACTATTTTGCCGGTTATCTCCGTCTTTGCCACTTAACCGGTAAAATTCTACTGGTTAACTGACGATTCAGGCAACTCCTCTAAGGAGACCAGCTGAGCAGAATTTTTTCGAATTCATAACTATCGACTTTTATCAATGCCAAGCTTGCCGGTATGAAGATAAACACCAACCTCTTCCCTCTGCCACCACTGGCCCTTGGAGAAGAGCACCTCTGGCTTAGTGAACGTGTACTTGTAGAGCTTCACTCTTAAATACTTTGGTGGAGTATCGGCAAAAGGGTTGTATTTAAGTAGCTTCAAAACACTTTTATCACCTTGAGCTAGCGCGCTTAAGAAATGAACAAACCAGCGGTCTGGATTAGCTCCGCTTTCGGCCCTTAGAGCCTCAAACCACATTTGCCAGTCAAGGCGTGGCATATATGGCGCAACTATTGGTGGTGCCTTGTAAAGATCTCCAATTTTGTAATTAAATTCGTAGGCCTTATATTCAATATCATCATTGCTGCCTTCAATGATTAGCTCAGGCCGCTCTCTGGTCATTACAGCAAAGAGACCATAGGTAGAAGATACGCCGAAGTTTTGGCAGAGACCGTAACCGAGAGCAACTGGCTCGGGCAAAATAGAAAAGAAATCTCTTCCGAGTACTGTTAGCGCCATACTAATCAGACTGGCAAAGACAATCACTAAGAAGGCAGAATAGGCAATTAGTTTCTCGGCGCTTCGTCTCAAGCGGTCGCTATTTTCCTGCGCGCCTTTGTTGATTCTAAGCAGCAGTGGCGGCAAAGCATCCAATTTCAGGGCCTTAAATAGAGAGTGTAGCTCCTGGTCTGATACAAGCGACAGGCAAAGCACGGCACTGAGAAAGTTGAAAAAGCCATAGTTACCAGTTAATGCAATAGCTACCTGCAACAGACAAAAGTAAACAGCAGCAGCTAAACGCGCTTTTGCCCCAGCAAAGATAAAGAAAGGAACGACAATTTCAATAGCCAGAGTACTGGCACAGGCTAGCTTGCTTACAATTAAGGGCTGAGCGTTGCAAAAGAAAGCGAGGGGATTTGGCAGGGGCTGTGTCTCAAAGTGATACTTGAGAGCTGTGAGTGAGAGCCAAGTGGAATCACTAACAGCTTCGCTAACGATTTTCACAAAGCCTGAAGAAAACATCAAACGAAAGGTCAACCAGGCAAGCGCGATTATGGCTATCTTTGCAGTTCTCTCACTAAATGAGAAGTAGCGACTACGACCAAGAAATATTGAAATAAATCCAGCTTCTAGTAGCAGGGTGTCCCACTGAAATGACAAAAATTCCTGGCCAACCGAGACTATATGCAGGTAAGCCAAATAGAGAAGGAAGAGTACAATCGGCTCAGCGACACCAAAGAAAAGCAAGATGGACAATAAACAACCGCCACTGGTTACCCACCGAAGTAAGCCATAATTGGCAACCGGAGCAATGCCATTAATTGAGTAGAGGCCCTCAAGCTGCGGCAAAAGCAAAGCGAAGGCGCAGAGATAGACTAGAGCTAGTAGCCTCAAGTATAGAGAGACAGTCAGTTTTGATGGCTGATTACCGAGGGCCATGGGCTTCCTTCGCGCAAGCTCTAGATAGGTCTAGAAAAATCTAGATATGAATCTAGTGATTCTACCGCAGTAGCTTATGGCTTTCGCGCCTGTTCCGGCGAAATTTCTTTGGTTGCAAGTGTCGTTATCTCGCGCGGTAGAAGCTTCGCTATTGCCTCTTCTCTGCCCACAAGTATGAGCTTTTCTGTGGCTCTACCCCAAACCAGGTAGCGAAAATACTGAAACTTTTTATCGCTAAGTTTTTCCACTTCATCGAACAAGTCTATAAGAATGACAACTTTTGCTGTCATGGCCCGAAAGAGAAATAATGAAGTCTCAAGCAAAGTGGCTCTAGCGCTTGGCCTGACTGGATGCTGGCTGACTCTCACACCGCCTGCGAATTTGAACTTGTGACTCTTGTCGCTACAAGCACTAAGAATTGCAATATCGCTAGGGCGATAGCCACCAGTGCTGAGAAGGCTTTCAACAATAAATTGAACAGTCTCAGTTTGCTCTTCCACTGATGACACTTCGAACAGTTCGCTGGTTTCGTTGCTGGCTAAAAGGTCAATATTGCTCTTAAAACTTACTTTCAAATCAATTGTGGTGGCAGCCTGCGGCACCACACTATTGCGGTTAAAGGCCAGTAGCTGAGGGTCGTAGCAGAAGACAAAAATGCCTTTGGCTTGGTTTCTTAGACAGTGCTTGAGGGCCAGCCACAGGGTTGTGCCGAAGCTGTGGCCTTCATCGACAATGATGGCATCGAATCTTAGCTCAGGGTGTAAGCGACAGGCCTCAAGCAAAAGCTCTGGGAAAATTTCATTGAAGACTTTTGTACTTCTGTAGTTTGGTGGATTGAGATTAGCTGTCAGCGCAGCCGAATGGCAGAGAGCATGGAAGGTCGATATCGTCAGCGAGCCTTTTTTTGTTTGTCCATTATTACTGTTGACGGCTGATGCAGGATCAAAGTGCATCTTGTTTTTGGTTTCTTCTTCTTGCAGAGACTGCTCGTATTGTTGGCGCAACTGTGCGGCCATAAGCCTGGAGTGAGTCACCAATAAGACCTTCTGACCTTGGGACAATTTCAAGGCGACCTCGCTAGCAATGGCAGTTTTACCAGTGCCAGTACCGCCAACAATATTGACAGTATTTTCTGCGGTTAAAGCCCACAGTACTTTTTGCACCAAAAGCGGTATCTCAAGTTCTGGCGACGGCTTGGTCGAGATTGCCCATTCGCCTTCAGCTGCCGTTAGTGGAGTAAATGATTGTTTTTGTTGCAGCAGAGCTTGGTAGAGCCCAGAACTTTTAAACAACAGTAATTCTTTGCGCAAAAGTTGTTCGACTAATAAGCGCACACTGGGTGCTTGCAATCGGGCATTCAGCCTGATTGTAGCCTGTTTCATTTCAGCATTTGAGAGCTTGAGCGCAGAGGCGATGGCAGTGTTAATGGTTCTATTGCGCGAATTAGTCCTACTGTCCGAATTAGTCTTAATGCATAAACCATCTGTGTTGGCAATGCTGCTAGAATCGTAAAAGCCATGAAGATGTTGTGATATCTCAAAGAGCCTTTTGCCTTCATCGGTGATTGTCAGATTTTCCCGCAGGCCTGCCAGCAAACCGGCACTAATAGGGGCATAGGCAAGATGCTTAAGTATATTAGCAGTGACGCTATCGCAGTGAATTTTTTCGAGCAGATCAAGTAAGGTGATTGGCTGTGCGGCATATATTGTCGAGAGCATTCGCTCCAGGGCTTTTAACTCAAGCATCTGCGCGATGCTCTTAATTATCAAAGTAGGCTGAGAAGCCTCGTGAACAGAGGAATCCATAGAAGAATCAATAGTGGATTGAACTGAGGGCTCAATCCTATCTGCTCCTGCATCTTGGAGTTCTTCGGTTGCCTCTTCCTGTCCAGCCGAAAATGAATGAGTAGAAAAAGTACTGCTAATATCCATGAATAATCTCCTAGCGTCGTTGCCTAATGCTAGGAGGAGTCAAGGTTTAAATCACTGTGCAAGTGCACAGTATTGCTTAATACTAGTCGCTACTTTTACTTTTTGATTTCTTTTTTTTCGATGCCTCGGCATTGAGCATCTGTTCCATCGTCATTGTGCCAATTGAACTAGAAGAATCACTAGCCTTTGCCTGGGTCTCTGGTTTAGCTTGAGGCTCATCGACTTTAGTCGCAGCTTTCACGGCAGCTTCTGGAGTGCTATTAGCAGGGGCAGCTAAATTTGTGGCGGCACTGGCTGAAGTGTTTGCAGGGCTTTTCTCGCTATCTGTTTTTTTCACGACTTCCGGTTCTGTGCCAGCTGAGGCGAAATGACTGGCTAGAGCATTAGCTTCCTCGCTCTTTCCTATCTTTGAAAGAAATGCCCCGTATGATTTGACGAATTCGGTTTGCAGTTCTTTGTAGCCAGCTTTTGTTTTATCAGATTGGTCGAGATTGTCCAAGAGACCTTTATATATTGAGGCTGTGTCTGGCTTGCCCACAGCGCTTGAAACATCGGCCCAGTTCAGCTTAGCTTTTAGCGTGGCAAGGTTGGCTGGTCCAAACTGGCGCTCTTTTATCTGAGCAACTTGTTGAAAATATGGCAAGGCATCTTTAGCATTACCATTTTCGTTGTACAACTGTCCTAACTTGGCCAGGGTATCTAGACGCTCAAAGCTACCGGAGCCCTGCTTCTTCGTAATATAAACTAGAGCATTCTTGTAACAGGCCTCTGATTCAGAAACGTGTTTTTGTTTGGCATAGATTTCGCCCATTAGAGTCAACATAGCTGGCATAATCGGATCGTCATAGCCCCAAATAGAGTTGCGGGTGTTTATAGCTTCACGCAGTAAAGCTTCCGCCCCCTTTAGGTCAGCCGGTTTAGCTGCGACTTTGGCCTTAGCTTGTTCATATTGCTTCAGGGCCTTGGCACCAAGTATTTGCGCTTTTTTGGGGTCAACAGTGATTGTGCCAAGGGCATCAACTGTCACAGCTGGCGAAGTGTTGGGGCCAATGGCCGGTGTCGCCGCTGGTGCCTCGCTGGCACTGTTGCTTGAAGTCGAAGCATTGCCACCAGGCATTTTATTGTTGATGGCACGATAAGGGTTGGTAAGCATATTAACGGTATTGCCGCTGGGAACTCCTTTGGGCATGGCCATTAAACCACCATATTCCATCATAGCCTGGGCCAGGGCCTGCTCAGGCGAAAAGACCTGACTAGATAAAAGTAAAGAGGTAAGAACCATTAATGAACTTGGCTTCCGGAGGGCCAATCTGGCCATCTTTACTCGCATTTCGCAAATCACCTCAACATGTCAACTCTGCCCTAATCTTTAACTATATGCCAAATATCCCACCGGGTTAACAGAGCACGTGAGTTAACCACAAGCTATATTGCTAAGGGGTAGAATATCTCTTCACGTGGAAAATTATATTAGTCAGTTAGACAATCAATTAGGTAGCCATTGTGTCTAGTAACTATAAGTCTGTGCGGGTTGGAGAGCTTCTTGTAGATGCTCAGATTATCAGTTCATCCGAGATGACAGAGGCTATTCAAGTCTCTAAGCGCCTTGGGGTGCCAATTGGCCGTGTTCTAATGATGAGCGGCAGTGTGCGGCAAGACGAGCTGGCCGCCTCATTGCAAGTACAGCCGCTAATCCGCGAAGGGCAGATTCCTTACGACGCGGCAATCAGCGCATTGAGGCGAGTTCATCAGCTGCGGGTAAGCATTGCTGACGCTTTTGCCCAAGAAGACCTCAGACCCGACATTGAAGACAATCCAGAGTACCTGGGCGAGCTGCTGCTCGATTCTAACCTGGTCGCTCCTGAAGATATGGAACGCGCCATTCAAACAAGTATGAGCTCAGGTATTCCCTTAGGTAGTGCACTCGTTTTGCAAGGGATACTCTCGCCAGCGCTATTCCCGTCACTGCAACGTATCCAAAAGCAGCTGATTGAGGGCACTTTGACCCGGGAAGAAGGCATAAAAGAAGTACAAGATACTTTTGTGCTCTGGCTTAAGGCTGAAGAGTCGAAAGATAAAGTTGCCGCGCCCTTGCATGGTAAAGACACAATTGCAGCAGAAGACCCCTATGTCACTGTAAAGAGTGAACCAAATAGAAGCAACGGTAGTCACACAAATCAGGGCAGGAATGCTGAAGCTGAGTCTAGCGACTCGAGAGATAGCAAAAGTTCAACGACCAAAAGCAGTGAGAATACGGCTGATGTAAGACTCGTCGACTTACTTAAGAGCGCCGGTATTTTCAGCCAGGCCGATGTTCAACGCAATTACGAAGCGATGTTGAAAGATCCTGTGCGCTCGGGCCGATTCTATGTAGAACTTGGCTTAATCGATGAAGAAGATATGAAAAGAGCCTTGCGCAGCCACGCTTTAATGACAAGAGGCAATCTGACCAAAGAAGAGGCTATTTTCGCCCTCAATAGCTCCAGAACCACCGAGTTTGAAAAGCAAATTTCGGGCACCGATAGCGTAAAAGTACAGCGCTATATGGACAAGCAATGGCGCGGCAAAGCGACGAAAGTCATTGGTGGTGCGCTGTTTGGAGCCTTAGTCGCCGGGCTAACATTCTCAAATCGCAAGAAGTAAAGTTTGAGTTGAAGCTCTAGGCTCGTACTTGTTCTATGCCAGTACTTATTCTATGCCAGTGCTTGTTCGATGCCAGCAACAAAGGCTTTCGTGACCTCTAGACTTGTGCGGTCGAAGAAGACTAGGTCTGCGGCCTTGCCCATTTCTATTGATCCTAAATAGTGGTCCAGCCCTATTGCTTTGGCAGGGTTGTGGCTGGCCATGCGAATAGCATCGGCAAAACTGCAGATATTCCAATTAACCATATTCTGCACAGCTTGGTCGAGACTAATTGACGAGCCCACAAGGTCTCCTCCCGATGTGCCGATGGAGGCCCGATCGGTAACAAGGATAGTTTTTGCCGCACCTTTGATAGCAAAAATTAAGGCGCAGGTGGCCTTATCAAGATGAAGGCCGTCGGCAATGAGGCAACAAGTTGTGTCTTTGGAGAGCAGGGCAGCGCCAACGGCCCCAAGCTTGCGATGATGCAAAGGCGGCAAGGCATTAAAGGTGTGGGTGATCATGGTTGCACCCTGCTCAAAGGCCTTATTGGCCTCTTCGAAAGTGGCATTGGAATGACCAAGAGAGACAACAATATTGTTCTTTTTCAATAAATCAATAGCTTTGCCGTCGGGGTCACCTTCGCAGGCAGCGGTAAAAAGGGCCACGGTAGAGTCAATTAAGGGTGCAATTGTCTCAGTGGTAAAAGGGCGTATCCACTCCTTTGGATGCACTCCCGGTCTCTCTGGAGATAAACAAGGGCCTTCTAAATGAATACCGACCATGCGAGAGAGGGGCTCACGCTCTGGCTGATCCTTAAGGTTCTTCTCTTGCCCAAAAGGTAGTACACGACTGACACCTTGGCTCTTGAGAAAGGCAATGTTCTTAACCAGGTGGTCAACATCAGCAGTGATCAAAGTCGGCAAGAAGGCTGTTACGCCGCGACTGAGTAGCTCTCGTCTCAGTGCCCGCACTTCGCTTACGCCGTAAGAATCATTGCTGAGGGGCTTCCAAAAATCGCAGTCAGGCCCACCGTTCATCTGCAGGTCGATTAAGCCTGGCGTGACATAGCAACCACTGGCGTCTACCGACTTGAAGGCAGACTCTTGACCAAGATTGGCAGGCAAGAGGTCACCGATATATAAGATAGCCCCGTCTTTGAGCCAGAGCTTTGTGGGTCTCTCTTGGTCTGGTGTTACTAAATATCCGTTTTCGATTACCAGCTTGCTCATGACTTCCTTATTCTTGCTAACATCAGATGTATATACACCTGGGTTTTCAAGTATGATGACTTAATTGCTCAGAGTTGAATGGAGTCTTTTATTATCCTTCTACGGTCTCTTTTTTTTAAATAAGGGAACTAATCCTTACTAAAGCCTGGCTAAACGATACAATTTAGAGATTATGGCCGAACAAAATCCAACAGCATCTTCAAATTCGCTTCCCGCTTCTACGACCCATGACCAGGGTTCGTTCACGCTCAAACTGATTGAGCTGCAAGAGGCTCTTGTGCAATCACAAGAAAAGAACCTGATGCTATCAGCTCAGCTGCGAGAACTTGAGCGGATGAGTCGAGACGGTGAGGATTTGAAATCTGAACTGATCAACCAGAGCCTCCTTCTTACTGACAAGAGTCGTGAGAACAAACAGCTGCATCAAGAACTTGGTCGCATCACTGGTTTACTTGAGCAAAAGTTGCAAGAAACAGAAGAGCTTCGGGCCGCTGTTGTCGAGCTTGGACATCAACTGAAAACCCGCGAAGCTGAACGTGATTTGCTCGCAGTAATGCTCAATGAAGCTGAGAATGCTCAGCGCAGGCAGCAGGCTGATGATTCTTATGGTCAGCATCAGCAACCAGCCGCCAAGGGCGATACTCCCGGTTGGCTAAAAGCATTCAAGGGCAAGAGCCCGTAAAGCAAGTAAAGTAGCTAAGCAATTATTTTGGATTCTAAAGTGCAAACTATTTCAACTGAACTACTCGCTGGTAACAGACGAGCTTTAGCTCGTGCCATATCGGTGGTAGAAAATGGCGGTGAAGAAGCTTCTCAACTGGTGCAAGCTCTCTACCAACACTCTGGTAAAGCCCATATTATTGGCGTCACTGGCTCTCCTGGTGTTGGCAAGTCAACTCTAGTGGATGCTCTCATTACCGAGTGCCGAAAAGAAGATTTGAAAGTAGCCGTATTAGCGGTTGATCCCTCCAGTCCATTTACTGGTGGTGCCATTCTTGGTGATCGCATTCGCATGCAAGGGCACACTTTAGATCGCAATGTCTTCATTCGCTCTATGGCCAACCGCGGCCACCAGGGCGGAGTTTCTTTGGCTACCTACGATGCCATTCGCATGCTAGAAGCTTCTGGCTATCAAGTCATTATCATCGAAACCGTTGGTGTGGGCCAATCTGAGCTTGCTATCGCTCAGCATGCCGACACCACGATCTTGGTTCTTATGCCGGGTTCTGGCGATGACATTCAAGCAATCAAGTCAGGCATCATGGAAATTGGCGATATCTTTGTCGTCAACAAGGGTGATTTGCCTGGTGCCAATAAATCGGCCAGCGAAATCACGGCTTCTTTAGAGCTAAATCATTTTCAGACTTCCTGGCGCCCACCGGTGATTTTATCCATTGCTGATACTGGCCAAGGTGTCGACGAGTTATGGCAAGCGGCAAAGGCCCACAAACAGTTTCTAGTTGATGAAAATCTGCTCGATCAAAGACGCAGCTTGCGTATTAAAGCCGAGCTTTCTGAAATCGTGGCTGATATTGCCAGGCGAAATTTAGAGAACTCAATGGAAAGTGATCAGGTGCGTGCAATTTTGAGCAAGATTGTCGGCCGCGAAGTTGACCCTCATACTGCCGCGCGCGACCTCTTACCGACGCTGCTGACAGGGTCTATATAGCCTCTATATGTAGTGCATGAACAAGTTTGATACCACTGGTGATGTGCGTATCTAAGCTTAGATAAAAAAGTGAATTCTCTGAATAGTTTCATATTCCCGCAATACGTCTGGTACTGGGAAAGCCTACACTTCCTTACTGATATGTCATCAAGTTCTAGTGCGATCGCATATACACCCACTATCTCAAGCGGCTTGACGTGCGGGGAGCTGCACAATAGGATGTTATCGGTGAACTTCACATTTGTTTAGCTGTCACCGTTCTCATATATAACTCGTTTGCAACTTCCCTTTCTTGGGCGGATATCTGTCGCATGTCTAAAATTGCCATCATTAGCCAACCTGATCAAGGCGTCTTAATTGACGTCGGCGGTTGTTCAACCCTGAAAGAGGCCCTTGAGCATCTTAGTTCTACCCTGCAATCTTCCAATCAATTTTGGAAGGGCAATAAAGTCATTCTTGGCCTTGGCTCAATTGAGCTCACCGTAGCTCAAGCCGCTCAAGTACTTGCTTTGGCAAAAGGCGTTGGTGTATTTCCAGAAGAAGTTTTCTCCAAGAACGAAAAGACAAGAGCAGCCTTCCTTGAGAACAGTGTAAAAGTCACTTCCACGCTGTCCATGTCGTTGCCTAAGGTAAATGTCGATATTCCAGCCAGCGGCATTCCCTTTGCTGAAGCTGATGCCGAGAGCCAAAAGAGCAGCGTGCAACTTGATGTCACCATGATCGAAATGGAGCACGACACAGTTGAAGACACACCGCTTCCAGAAACTGCAGCTGAAGTAAACAAAGACGGCACTAGTGTGGTGCTACCGCAAGTGCTCTATGTAAAACAGACTTTGCGCTCGGGCCAAGTAGTTTCTCACAAAGGCGATCTAGTTATCGTTGGCGACGTCAATCCTGGCGCTGAGATTATGGCCGAAGGCGACATTACAGTTTGGGGCAGTTTAAGAGGAATTGCTCATGCTGGTATCGGTGGTAATACCGAGGCCGAAATAAGAGCTCTCAATCTTCAACCAATTCAAATTCGTATTGCCCACGCCATTGCGCGCGCTCCCGACCGTCCACGCATTACTTATGCCAACGGTACTGGTCCCGAGATTGCGCGTATTGTTGAAGGCAAGATTCGCATTCAAAAGAACAAAATTGACTAGCCAAATTCACAAAGCAAGTTATTCAAACAAGTTTTCATTCGTTATCACAAAGCCATACGAGGACACTAAATGAGCGGACGAGTAATCGTAATCACCTCCGGCAAGGGTGGTGTTGGCAAGACAACAGCATCTGCCAACATTGGCGTCGCTCTTGCTTCAACAGGGGTGAGCGTTGCACTGGTTGACATGGACATAGGACTACGCAACCTGGATATCTTGATGGGCCTCGAAAATCGCGTTGTCTATAATTTAGTCGACGTTGTTGAAGAGCGCTGCAAACTACGGCAAGCTCTTGTTAAAGACAAGAAGCTGCCTAACTTGAGCCTTCTTCCTGCTGCTCAAACAAGAGACAAATCGGCAGTTAATGCAGAACAGATGAAAACACTCTGTACTGAACTGAAGAGCATGTATGACTTCGTTCTCGTTGATAGTCCTGCCGGTATTGAGCAAGGCTTCCAGAACGCTGTTGCTGGCGCTGACGAAGCAATCGTCATCACCACACCAGAAATGTCTGCAGTGCGCGACGCAGACCGTATTATTGGTTTGCTAGAAGCCCGCAAAGACGAAATCAAAGAGTATCGCTTGGTTCTCAATCGTTATAGACCAACCATGGTTGCCAACAACGACATGATGAGCGTTGATGATGTTCTCGAAATCCTCTCAGTGAAGCTTCTCGGAGTTGTGCCAGAAGATGAAGACATCATCATCTCAACCAACAAAGGCGAACCAATTTCGGGCACTGACAACATTAGAGCTGGCCTCGCTTATCGCAATATTGCTCGCCGCATACGTGGCGAAGATGTAGCGATAATGGATCTTGAATCCAAGAACTCTACTTGGATAAACAAGATTGTCAGCTTCTTTAATCCCACTGTCCGGGTTTAAGGGAGGTCACCATGCAACTACAATTATTCAGCTGGATCTTCCCACCGAAGACTGACGATGTTCGCTCTACAGCTAAAGACAGAATGCGCAGTATGCTCACGCATGACCGTCTAGAGTTGCCGGCCGGACGACTAGAGACACTAGAAGAAGAACTCATGGCAGTGGTCGGCCGCTACTTTGAGCTCGACAAAGACACAACTCACTTTGATCTGCAACAATATGAGCGTCGGGCTAGCTTAATAGCTAACTTCAGACTGCTCCGCTCAAAGTGCTAGTGTAAATACTTAAGTGACGTCTCGAGTCGCAACATCAACACTAATCCCGTCCTCCCTGAGGAGCCTATTCAATGTCGTCAGCGGCATCGACTTTTGGCTCCTCGGGGCTACGGCTTTTTTAATCACTATCGGTCTTAGTGTGCTGCACCTGTCGCAACACACCCAGGGCTATTTCGATAAGCAGCTACAGTATATGTATGCTGGCCTCTTCTTGATGGTAATTGTCAGTCGTATTCCCCACAAGCTGTGGACGAATAAGTGGATGGTTACCCTCATGTATCTTGTCAATATTGCTCTGCTTGTAGCTGTCATGATCAAGGGGCACTCAGCTCAAGGGGCTCAACGCTGGCTAGCTCTTGGCCCGATAACCCTGCAGCCCTCAGAATTGGCTAAGTTAGTGGTGATTTTTTCACTGTCATCCTGGCTGAAAAATCATCGCATCAATTCATTCTTCGACATTTTTAAAATTCTTGGCATTCTTTTGCTCCCAGCCATACTGGTGTTTAAACAGCCTGACTTAGGTACTTCACTAACCTTTGGCGCTGTATTTCTTGGCCTCTCTTACTGGTCTGGGGCCACCATTGTCGATATCTTAGTGCTGATAAGCCCTTTGATATCTTTGATCTTGAACGCTGTTAACCTTGATTGGTGGTACATATTCCTGGCTGTACTAGCTGGAGTGCTGCTAATTTTCTGGCGCACTTTTGATTGGAAAATTTGGCTTCGTCTCGGCATGATCATTGTGGTCATGGGCGCAAACTATGGCTGTGGCCATGCGCGGCCACACCTCTGGGGTTTGCTCAAAGAGTATCAACAGAAGCGACTAACTAGTTTCGTCAATCCTTATGACGATCCGCGCGGCTCTGGCTACCACATCTTGCAAAGCCTCATTGCCATCGGCTCTGGTGGCATTAATGGTGCTGGTCTGGGCCACGGCAACCAGGCTCAGGGTGCCTTTATTCCAGAGAGGCATACTGACTTTATTTTCGCTGTTATCGGCGAAGAGCTAGGCTTCCGTATTTGCGTCCTGATTGTCATTGCCTATGGCATTATCTGCTTGCGAGCACTTTTTATCGCCCATCAAGCGAGGAGCAATCCTAACCGAGGTGACCCGGCTGGGGCAGCCATGGCGATTGGTTTGATGTGTATGTTCCTCTTTCACGCTTTTATCAATATTGGCATGACCATTGGTTGCATGCCTGTAGCTGGTGTTCCGCTGCCATTTCTTAGCTATGGCGGTACCGCTCTAATTGTTGATTTAATCGCTATTGGCCTACTGCAATCAATTTATTATCACAACCCCAAAGAAGTAAAAGATATCTGGGGCTAGTGTCGCCAGCCGTGTGCTACTTAGGTGTGGCATCAGCAGTAGTGTCAGCTAGTTTTTTTTGCCAACGGGCAACTAGCTTTCTATTAATTCGTATTGCACATACTGAGCCTCTATCAGGGCTCGTTTGCCAATCACCTCAGGATGAGACGGCCAGTCGTTTATTTGCACTAGAACATAAGTATTGTCGCGACAATAACGGGCATCCCAATCAAAGAATCCGATAAAAAGCAATTTCGCTTCGTTGCTGAAGCGATCAAGTGGGTAGTCCCAGTATCCTGAAGTTTTGTCGCGATTTATCAGTATTGGAGCACATAAGGGCTCATCGATTTCGAGCAGGTCCCCTGTGTCGCCATGATTAGGCAAGCGCACTCGAATAGAAGGATGAGCATCAATTCCGTATTGAAAAGCAGTGGCACCTGGCGGCACGGAGCAACGCTCAAGTACTAACGTGGAAAAGAGCAGGTTTTCCACTGCATCAAAGCCATCCAACAGCCTATCGTCAAGGTCGTCGGCTTGTTCGTCTAAAAAGTAGTTGTTGAACAGTTCTCGGCTAGCTAAGCGAAATCGTCTCATGCTGCGATGAAGATCCATCTAATTAGCCCTCAAGTGGAAACTCAAAATTGCTCCTGATCCATTCCTTTCCACCAGGCAATAGTTGCCCAAACGGCCAGGAGTGAGCCGACTACTAGCATGGGCAAAAGAAATGGTTTGAGGTAACAGGCGAAGTAAGCGCCAATAACCATGGAGAGCAAGCTGACGGCGAGCTTGAAGATGCTCAGCTCGTAATTGCTCATTGTTACCTTTTTGGAAAAGAACATGAGGAAATAGTACATAGTGATCAACTAGCCTCGCGAGCGTTATAGGGCCCTATCTAATTCAATAATGAATGATCAATAAAACTCAGAGAAGATTTACTCACATGTTGTAACATTCCAAGGCATTCACCTTGGAGATGTAAGAGATGCCGACTACGGAATCGACCATAGCAAAGACCGCACCAGCGGTTGAAATGAGCTACACGGTCAAGAACCAAGCACTTCTGGATTGGGTCACCGCAGCAGTAACGCTCTGCCAGCCGGATCGCGTTTATTGGTGCGACGGTAGCCAAGAAGAATATGACCGCTTATGCGAAGAAATGGTCGAAGCTGGCACTCTCATCAAGCTTGATCCCAAGAAACGCCCAGGAAGCTACCTGGCACGTTCGGCCCCTTCTGATGTGGCCCGTGTCGAAGACCGCACCTTCGTCTGCACCAAAGTCAAAGAAGATTGCGGCCCCAACAATAACTGGATGGAGCCTGAGACCGCCAGAATTATCCTCAAAGACTTCTTCAAGGGTTGCATGCGTGGTCGCACCATGTATGTCATTCCTTTCAGCATGGGCCCGCTAGGCTCATCACTTTCGCAAATTGGCGTTGAAATTACCGATTCGCCTTATGTAGCTGTCAACATGAAGCTCATGACCCGCATGGGCAAGCCGGTAATCGATGTACTCGGCAATGAAGGCGAGTTCATCCCATGCTTCCATAGCGTTGGCCATCCACTCTCCCCCGGTGAGAAAGATGTGGCCTGGCCTTGCGATGCTGAGCACAAATACATTTGCCATTTCCCCGAGACCAAAGAAATTTGGTCCTACGGTTCTGGTTATGGCGGCAATGCTTTGCTCGGCAAAAAATGTCTCGCTCTGCGTATTGCCTCCCACATCGGCAAAAACGATGGTTGGTTAGCCGAACATATGCTGATCATGGGAGTAAAAACTCCTCAAGGCGAGAAGTCTTATGTGGCTGCAGCCTTCCCTAGCGCCTGCGGTAAAACCAACTTTGCCATGCTCATTCCACCGAAGAGCCTCAATGGTTGGGAAGTGACCACAGTAGGTGACGACATTGCCTGGATCAGACCAGGTAAGGATGGCAAACTTTATGCCATTAACCCAGAGGCCGGATATTTTGGTGTAGCACCTGGTACGTCCGCCAAAACCAATGCTAATGCCCTGGCTACTCTAAGCAAAAATTGCATATTCACAAACGTTGCTCTCACACCGGATGGCGATGTTTGGTGGGAAGGGCTAACTGATACTCCTCCTGCTGAGCTAATTGACTGGCAGGGCAGACCGTGGACACCAGATTGTGGCCGCAAAGCCGCTCACCCAAATAGTCGCTTTACTGTTTCGGCTCAGCAGTGCCCATCTTTAGACGACCAGTGGGACAATCCGGAAGGCGTACCCATTAGTGCCTTCGTCTTCGGTGGCCGCCGCGCTTCTGTGATACCACTAGTAGTGCAAGCCTTTAACTGGAGCTTCGGCGTTTACATGGCCGCTACTCTAGGCTCAGAGACAACTGCTGCTGCTGCAGGTAAGGTTGGCGAAGTGCGTCGTGACCCTATGGCTATGTTGCCATTCTGTGGTTATCACATGGGAGATTACTTCGATCACTGGCTACAAATCGGGCACAAAGTAGAGAATCCACCAAGAATCTTCTGCGTCAATTGGTTCCGCACCGATGAAGATGGCAAAATGATCTGGCCTGGTTTTGGCGAGAACATGCGCGTTCTTAAGTGGATTGCTGGCCGGGTTCAAGGTACTGCTGGCTCAGCCCAGACAGTATTGGGCTGGATGCCACGCTACAAAGATGTAGACTGGACTGGCCTGGAATCTATGTCAAAAGAACAGTTTGAAGAACTGATGAAGATAGACACAGCGCTCTGGCAGCAAGAACTTGATTCTCATGGCGAGTTCTTTGCCAAGCTGAAAGAGCGTATGCCCGAAGAACTAGTTCTGATCAAACAAATGCTGACTTTGAGCTTGGCTAGACTATAGTCTAGTAATCGGCAAAAGAAAGAAACAAAAAAGAGCTGCCAGATTTGCTGGCAGCTCTTTTACTAGCTAGTTAGCCGAGCCAAATATTACTCGCCAATAAACCTCATCACAAGCTCATCAGCCCTTTTTCGCGCTGGTGTCATTTCTGGCGACAGCATGCGGGAAGTCAAACTATTCATCTCAAGTTGAACCTGAGCAGGCGATCTAGTCACTTTACCAAGGTCGAGAGTGTGGTTCACCAGAGCTGTCAGTGCGGTGGGCTTTTGAGCCGCTACTATGGCACCGTGCTGCACCATAGAATCGTTAATTGCTGGAATTGTGCTGATCCCAAAGCTCTTAAGATGATCACTCTTGAGGGCATCGACAACGTGCTCTCCTTGAGGTTTGCTTCCTACAAGTTCGCCATCAACAAAAGCCAACTTAAATTTGTGTGGTTGAACCACAACTTCTTTGCCTTCGTGGGTGATACCAGTAAAAGGCTGCAAACTTTTGATTTTGGTGAACCAAGTGACGTTCTCACCTTGTTCTTGCAAGGCCGCCCTAAAAGCTTTACCCATGTAAGGGCTATCCTCTACCAACAGGATGCCTTCACGATGATTAGGAAGGAGCTTTCCAATCTGACCACGGGCAGCATAGGCTATGCCAATTGCAGCAGCGGCACCACCGACAACCAAGGCAGTCTTGCCAGGGTTTTCGTAGGCCTCTTGCCAGAGATTGGAAGCAACAGAAGAGATAGAAGAATCGCTCTTCTCAACTTTATCGTGACCGGTGTTATCGTTTGCATGTGGTTGTGGCATGTCTATGTTTTACCGCTTTGAAAGTAACATGTCACCGTGGGGAATACGAAATACGCGAGTATTGTTCATTAATATCCGCGATATGCAGCCCCTCTTGCTACGGCTTTAACACCAGGAACATTCTGCAATGAACCATAGCGGTCAACTGCATAGCGTATACCTGCCACCATATTGTCCACTGGGTCGAGAATATTTTTGTGGCCAGGAATCGCATACGAGTTAAAGGTTGGCCCAATTGTTTGCATCAAACCTTTTGAGGGTGTTCCCTTCGCAGCGTTTGAATCCCAGTTGTTCACAGCATTTGGGTTCCATGCGCTTTCTTTTTGCACAATCAAATTAACTGCGCGCAAATTAGCATCGGTCACAGGCACTCCAGCAAGCTGCAGAGCCTCAGTAATCTTCTCTCTCTTTTCGCCTTCAGGAATTGTTCCCGCTACTTGTCGTTCTGTGTTTTGACGAGCTGTAGCAATGTCATACAATTTCTGACCAGCAGTAGACAGTTGTCTGCCTTCATCGCTGTTCAAGTCAGCGGCAGAAACATCATTTGGCGCCTTGCCACTAAGCATTGCTGCGGCAAGGTCACCAGGTTTGTCACCCACCTTAGCCTTCATTTGATCCAGCAACATTGACGCTACGCCTTCTTGCGCGTCCTTCGGCAAGAGAGTCTTCATCTCATCTTTGGTGGGCTCACCGCCATCCTTCATCTTTTGAGCCATAGCTTTGAGCTTGCCCAAAAATTCTGGATTCTTCAATTTTTCAGCAAAGCCTTTTGGTAGCTTGCCTTCTCTTATAAGCTTCTCGATCAAGGCGGGATCTGGTGGATCCCCTAGCCCTTCAAGGAATGCACTTAATTGATTGCCTGAAAATCCATAGCGACCAACACGATAGTGCCCATCAGGATGGCGCCGCACAGTTTCGTAGGCATTGTCTCTATCGGGTCTAAACAAACCAGCTACAGCTTCTTTAACCCCCATCTCTTTATCAGTTTCGTTTAGCTGTCTGGGCACATCACGGGTGCCGAAGGAGCCCATGCGCTCAGTAGCTGCCATTGGCATGTCGACACCACGGCCGCCTTTAAAGCGATTAGTTTCTTCAATTGCTTGTTTAGTTTCTGGCGTGAGGTCAGGCAAATCTTTTGCTGGTTTTAGATTTTGACTTGCCTCTAACTCGGGCGAGATGATGTTGTCTTGGTCATTGATTGGAACGCCGTCGATTGCCAGTGGATTAGTAGCCTTAATACGCTCTGAAAGGTACTTCACCAATTCATCGGCTGCTGCACTCTGGGCCTCAGTAGGATTAATCTGACCGGGAGCACGCTCAATTTGTACTTTGATATCTTTAGAGTTAAGTTTTTCAGGATCGCCATTCATTTCGATGCGACCGTCAGCCTTTACAACAAAATGAGGTTGTTGTTTCGGTGGCTTGTCGAGATCTTGCATTTCGACATTGATTTTTGGCACGCTCTTGTCGATAGCAGGGCTGGCATCGAGCCTGTCGGTGGGCGTGACCTTGGAGTTGTCAGTGATCACTCCACGGGAGGCCAACTCACTGGGTGCCTTGAGAAAATCAAGGTGCTTCGCTGCTGCTGGTGCTGGAGCCACTGGAGTGACCTCTAGCTTCTGTCCAGCATCACTGCCGGCGGCCTTGGCGGGAGCGGCCGTTGCTGATTCGGGGCTACTAAGCAAATGCGAGGCTTGTATACCAAGTGGGCTGATGTGTCCAACCCGATGGGGTTGAATAGCCTTGTCGCTGGCTCCACTATCGCTTCCTGATTTTCCCGGGGTCGTCATTTCTTCAGTTTCCTAGTTTCTGGGCTTTGGTACAGCCTTATTTTTCTCCATTATGTTAGGTGTCGCAATGGGGAGATCACGTATTAAAAGCGCTGAACAAGTTTGCGTAAATTCCCCAGAGACAAGGCGCCTGACCTGTGGAACGATGTTTGTTACCCCACGCGCTATTTGCAAAAAACGCCACGGCCCTAGAGGGCTGGCCACTGCTTTCTGCGGATAAAATGTGCGAGTAACTAGATGAGGCACTAGAGAAGGTTAATCTATGGCAAGCGAGATTCTCTCACCGGCTCCACCATTCGACCGGCAGACCGCAATCGAGAAAGTTCGCCTGGCCGAAGATGGCTGGAATAGTCGGGATCCACAGCGGATTGTAAAAGCCTATTCTGCTGCTAGTGTGTGGCGGAACCGGGCAGAATTTGTCTGCGGTCACGAGGCCATAATTCAGTTTCTCAGTCGCAAGTTCGCCAAAGAATTAGACTATCGCCTGATCAAAGAACTCTGGGCCTACGAAGCTAATCGCATTGCCGTTCGTTTTGCTTACGAATGGCATGATGATAGCGGCAATTGGTTCAGGTCATATGGCAATGAAAACTGGCATTTCGAAAACGACGGCCGCATGGCACTGCGTTACGCCAGTATCAACGATTTGCCAATTAGCGAAGACAAATGTCTATTCCACTGGCATGGCCGCCGCCCAGACGATCATCCCGGTCTGAGCGATTTGGGCTTGTAACACAAAGGCAAAATCAATAGGTCACGAATTTTGTTCCCGAATTAGGCCTCTAGGGCGAACAGTATTTGAACTGTTTCGCTCCTAAGCGCTCTAGCCTCCCGCTCGCCTAGTATCAGTACATCGACTGCTACTGGATGACTGACATGTATTACTTGCCAAAAACTCTCAACCTTGCAACGTCAGGAAAGAACCTGTTCAAGAGGCTCTACCTCTATACAATAGAGCGGTTTCCTCTGGGTCAATATGGAGTCATCACTGCTCTTTTTGCCCTGAGCGGCCTGAGCCTATCCAGTGCGCTGCGGACGGGCCATGCCCACTTCAGCCTAGGGCAATATGCAGTGGCGGCACTTACTACTTTTATCTTGTTCTATCAGCTACGAGTAGCAGATGAATTCAAAGATCACAGTGATGATTGTCGCTATGCCCCTGAGCGCCCAGTACCGCGGGGGCTTGTGACACTGAGAGAGCTAGGTTCTTCTGCGCTTCTCTTAGCCTTGCTGCAACTAGGGCTGACAACTGCTCTCAAACCAGGGCTTTGGCCATTTCTCTTTGCCATCTGGATTTACTTTGCCCTAATGTCAAAAGAGTTCTTTGTCGGCAGCTGGTTGCGTCAACATCCTGTTTATTACATGCTCAGCCACATGTTTATCTTAGTTTTTAGTGATCTCTTCATTACTGCCGTAGATTTCGTTGGTAGCAGCAAAGGCCCAGCTCTACTCTTACTATTTTTCTTGTGTGGTAGCTTCTTTAACGGCATGGTGATTGAGTTTGGCCGAAAAGTTAAAGCCCCTGAATGTGAGCGCGAGGGCCTAGAAAGTTATTCGCGGGCCCTCGGCTTACAACCGGCTGTAGTGGCACTGACGGCATCGGTGATAGCGGCGCAGGGCTGCCTAACTTTGGCACTGCCGCATTCTTACAATTTGGCTGCATTGGTCTTTGCTCTAGTCGACTGTTTTGCCTTTGTCGTCTTCTATAAATTTATGACTAAGCCAAGTCAGGCTAGGCAGAAGCAGGTGGATGCACTATCTGGCGTGCTAGTAGCCGTTTCGTATCTGACAGTTTCACTAATTTCATGGATTTAGAAAAATGATATTTACTATTGAACAATTACTAAAACTTGACGACCACGAACTTAATTTTGTTGCTGGTGGCAAGGGTCGCAACTTGGTTGAACTTGTGCGACACGGCCTGCCAGTGCCACCATTCTACATAGTCTCAGCGAAGGCCTTAGAATCTGCGTACCTAAGACATTGGGGTGCCAATCTTGCGACTGAAATAAAAAATAATATCAGCGATTTAGCAGAGAGAATTCGCCAATCAGCTCAGTCAGCACAATTGAACCCGGAACTTCTCGCTTCCGACAATTATCATCTAGGTACCTCAAACAGCCTGGCAGTGCGGTCGTCGGCGCAAGGGGAAGACGGCGAGAAATCGTTTGCTGGTCAACTTGTTTCATTTTTGAACGTACCACAAGAGCAACTGCTAGACAAAATATTTCAAGTATTTGCCTCGGGCTTTGAGCGCCGAGTTCTGGCATACCGCAAGCTCAATCGCCTTGGTGATGCTGTTATTCCTTCAGTTGTTGTGCAAAAGATGATCGCTGCCGACAGCGCTGGTGTAATTTTCTCCCATGACCCTGTCAATGGCGATAGCTGTGATAAGAGAAATGCGCTAGTAGCAATTACCAGTGGACTGGCTGACAAACTGGTAAATGGCGAAATTGACGGCACTACCATTTATTTGAGCCGCCAGCCAAATGCGCTGCATACAGCCAATGTCTTACTCTCAACAGCACAGATGGAGAGGCTTTTAAAGCTACTGGGCCAATGCGAAAAAATATTTACCTGCCCTCAAGATATCGAATTTGCAGCAGCTGCAGGAGAAATTTATTTACTTCAGGCCAGAGCCATAACCACAGTCAAGCCAAAGTCAGGCCTACAAGACAAGGTCGTTGAAATAACCCGTGTCTTTGACGGTAGCAATATTCAAGAGAGTTATCCTGGCATCACTAGCCCGTTGACCTTTTCTTTTATCAATAGTGCCTACCAAGAAGTCTATAAAAGCTTTTGTCGGCTAATGGGTGTTAATGAGAAGACCATTCAAGCGGAAGCTGACCTTTTCAGTACCATGCTGTCCTATATTGACGGTCGGGTTTATTACAACCTGGCCTCCTGGTATCGGTTGATGGCCTTGCTTCCTGCCTATAAAACCAACCGTACTTTTATGGAAGGCATGATGGGTCTAAGCCAGTCTGCTAGAGAGGTCTCCAGCTTTGAGAAAAGCGAAGAAGCAGCGAAGATCACACTTGGCGATCGCTTGAACACTGTCAAAGCAATATCCTGCATCGCCTCAAATTATCTAAGCTTAAACAGTCAAATCAAAGACTTTAACACTAGACTCGACTTAGCTTTATCTGATTGTCAGCTCGAATCTATGAGCTTAGACCAGCTCTATCAACAATATCGAAATCTACAGGTTAGCTTACTAAGCAATTGGCAAGCGCCAGTAACCAACGACTTTTTTGCCATGGTCTTATTTGGTGTGTTAAAGAAGCTTGCCGATAAAGAAGACAACCAATATATCTACAACTTGATTTTGCAAAACCATGGTGGCATTGTTAGTGCAGCTCCACCCAAATTGATTGCTGAAATTGCTGCACTAATTGCTAGCGATAAAGAGCTATGCCAAGCCATGATCTCGCGCAATCAGCCCCTGGCTATGCAGTTGCTGCAATCGCACAAAGAAGCTCGTCTACTTTATTCTGACTACCTCGAGCTATTTGGCGATCGTAGCATCGGTGAACTTAAGCTAGAGACAAAGTCAGTCAAAGATGACCCCTCAGTTTTACTCAATACCATCGGTAGTCTAGCCCTTAGCTATAGCCAACCGGCAAGCAAGGCCCTAGAAAAGCCTGCCAACAATAAACTTAAAAACTTGAGTAGTAGCAAGAGTTTAGGGCGACAACTCTTAATCAAGCTTGTGGCTGGCCAAACCAAAGAGTCATTGGCAAATAGAGAAAATTTGAGATTCGCTCGCACCAGAGTCTTTGGTCGAGTGCGAAAAATTGTTCAGACCATGGGGGTGAGACTGCGAGAACAGAACTGTATAGATAGTATGGAAGACGTTTTCTACTTAACTATTGAAGAATTACTCGGCTTCATTGACGGCACTGCCGTGTCTACCAATCTCAAAGCGCTAATTGCACTGCGAAAGGAGGAGCAGGCACATTTTTCTCCAAGTGCTGCCGAGCGACTTGTCTTAGTTGGCGCCAGTGGTTTGAGAAAGTCTAACTTATTTGTGTCAAAAGAGAAGGCCGAGATTGGTGGCCAAAAGCTTGGTTTAAAGGGCCTGGGAGCCTCAGCTGGTGTAGTTGTAGGCCGGGCTCGCGTTATTCTCAATCCTGAAAGCGAAATGCTTCAACCCGGAGAGATTCTAGTAGCTGACCGGACAGATCCAGGTTGGATCGTCCATTTCGCTACCTGTGCTGCCATCATCGTTGCTCATGGCAGCCTTCTTTCACACACGGCTATAGTTGCTCGTGAACTAGGAATTGCCGCTGTTGTATCTTGCAAAGGCGCTCTGGAGCAAATTCGAACAGGCGACCTTATCGAGGTCAATGGTTCCACCGGAGTTGTTACCGTACTCTCTTCCCCAGAGTTAGAGTTGAGCAAGGAGGAAAACAATGCCGTTCCTGCCTAAGCGAGTCAAATTCAACCAAGATCTAATCCGTTACTCTCAATGTTGGGAAGACACCGATCTGGTGCTCGACAATTTGGCGGTCTCTGGCGGCGATACCATTCTTTCGATAGCCTCTGCTGGTGACAATACTTTGTCTCTGCTAACAGCCAATCCGAGTAAGATCATTGCGATAGATTTTTGCCAGGCGCAACTTGCTGTGGTGGCGCTAAAAATAGCAGCCTTCAAAGTTTTAAGTTACGAAGAGCTTCTCACTTTTTTAGGCATTAGAGAGCCCAAATCTACCACTGCTAGATTGGCAACCTATGCGCAATTGCGCCCAGACTTAGCGGTTCAATATCGTCAGTTTTTCGACAAACGACCAGAACTGATTGTCAACGGCATAATTAATAGCGGTAAATTAGAGCGCTATTTTGCTATCTTTCGTCAAGTCATTTTGCCTCTGGCCCACAGTAGAAAGACTATCAGTGCACTATTTGAAAATCGTACACGCTTAGAAAGGCAGGAGTTTTTCGAGCGCCAATGGAATACCGTATGGTATCAACTTGCATTCAAGCTATTCTTTGGCAAAACCACCATGGCATTAATTGGCCGAGAAGCTAGTTTTTTCAAAGAGGCTAGCGGTTCCCTCTCTAATTTTCTTGCCCGCGCTTCTGAGGCCGCATTAACTGAGGGTAGCCCAAGCAGCAATCACTATTTACACTATATTTTGACCGGTAGATATGGCTCAGTTTTGCCGCACTATTTGAGACGAGAGAATTTCGAAGCTATTCGCTCAAATCTCGATAAAGTTGTCTTGGTTGAAGGCAGTCTGCAAACGGTTCTAGAACAGTTGCCTAGTGATTCAATTGATGCCTTTAACTTGTCTGATGTCTTCGAGTATATGACTGAAGATAACTGTGAAATTTTGAGTCATAGCATCAACCGTGTAGCAAGACGTGGTGGCCGACTGGCCTACTGGAATATGGCAGTGGATCGTTTTGCCAATCAGTACGATAGCCATTTATTTGCCACTCGCCGCCTTAGCCAAAATCAAAATAGCCAAATTCAAGGTGACAAGAGTCTTGCAGCTGCGAGTACGACCTTCTTTTATAGGCGCTTCTGCCTAGACGTTGCCATCGAAGGAGCGCTCTGATGTCATTGCAAGCACTGATTAGCAGTGTAGCTAGCTCACTTTTGGTTCTTTTGGTGCTAGTCGCCTTGCTTTGGCTGCTCTCGTGCTTTAGCAAACCATCCGAGAGATCACGCAAATTAATTCATATGTTCATGGGTCTTACATGTCTTGGCCTGCCCTGGTTGTTCGACTCCCCAACTCCAGTAATTATTTTGTCGATCATTGTCTCGATTCTTTTGAGTGCGCTAAAACTATCACAACAGTCAAAGCTCTATCCCGTGCTCTTCTCTGTCGGCCGGCGCTCGATTGGTGAAGTTTGTTTCCCTCTTGGTGTATCTCTTACATTTGTACTTAGCAATGGTGTGCTGACTCATTACATAGCACCAGTTGCGATACTGGCTTTAGCCGATTCTTTATCAGCACTAATTGGCATGCGCTTTGGTTCAAAGTTTTACAAGGTCGTCAACGGCAGTAAAACTTTAGAAGGGTCACTAGCCTTTTTTCTCACTGCCGCGGCAGCAGCCTTTGTCACACTGAGTTTGCTAACAAGCGAGAGCTTCTCGCATATAACTGTGGTGGCACTGATTGCGGCCATCGCGGCGACAGCCTTTGAAGGCATGTCCTGGGGCGGTCTCGACAATCTCTTCGTGCCAGTGGGAACCTTATTGGTGCTAGCCCAAATTGACGGCCAGACAGACGTGCAACTGTCACACACTCTTGCCGTATTCTCTGGTGTCTTCTTGCTGATTCTAGCACTTAAGCGCTTGTCGACTCTTGAAGGTGGAGCAGCTCTTGCTGTGGTCGGCTACATGTATGTCTGTTACATGCTGGGTGGCCTGGCCTGGTTATTGTTGCCAGTCGTTCTTTATGCCAGCTATAGACGTTTGATGCCTAAACGTTTTGCCAAGATTGTCTCTACCCACTCAATTTTTGGCGTACTGTCAGTCGCTTCTGTAGGAATCTTTTGGCTATTAGCCAGCCACAAGAGTGATGCCTATATCTATCCCTATGCAACGGCCCTCGCCACTCATGGAGCGATCATTGCTTCAGCTCATATTCATTTAAACGCCTTTGATGATTGCGCCAACTGGGACAAACTGAAGCTCTATGCCATTGGCTGCTCAGTGCTTAAGAGTTGGTCTTTGATTTTCATACCTTTAATGTTCATGACTGGATTCTCGGCAGATCATGTAGTCAAACTTTTTCTTGCACCGATTTGGATTTTCGTGGCCACAGCCATATTTGTTACAACTACCAAGGTTGGTCCTGATTTTCGCAACAGTTCAAGCCGCTGGATAAAACAAGGTGTCTGCGCTGCTCTTGGCTCGGCCCTAGCTCTTGTCGGCACAATATAGAGGTAGCAAATGAAAGTGCTTTTAAAACCCGGCCAAGACTTGACTCTGTCAATTGGTAGTGATGCCACTGCCCAGTTATATTTTAGAGAGATATTCGCTTGCTTGGGAAAAGTCGAATTCGCCAGCAAGTACTCAGAGAATAATCGCTCTGAAAATATTCGAGAAGCATCTCTAGAGCTACTCGAAGTGGCGATCCAAATGGCGATCGAGCAAGGGCAACAAACTTTGATTGCGCCCCTAGACGGCGATACCTGGCATAGCTACCGCACCATAATCGAAAATTCCTCGGCTCCTAAGTATTTTCTAGAACCAGCATCTCCTCTTAGCGCCGAAGTTTTAAAAGAAGCTGGCTTTGCCCTCACTGCCCAGTATTCTTCTTCGCTGATAGACCTTACTTACTCTAAAGCGGCGATAGAGGCAACTATTGCCAAACATGCGGCGAAGATTGAAAAGTTGTTCTTGGTCAGACAATTCAATAAGGCAAACTTTGAGGGAGAGCTGAGAGAAATTTATGAGCTTTCGCTGAAGAGTTTCAAAAACAATTTTCTCTATCAAGCTATCTCTTTTGAAGATTTCGTTGAGCTTTATCGCCCGCTAGTCAACCTAATAAAAAGTGAACTGGTGTGGCTGGCATTTAACCAGGGAAAGCTTGTGGGCATGCTCTTTGCCTTGCCTGACATACTCAACCGCGAGCAAATTATACTTAAAACAGTGGCCGTAGACCCCGATTACACCGGTCTTGGTATCGCTAGCTATTTGCTTGCGCGGGTGCAGAAAGAAGCACTCAATCTTGGTTATACCTGTGCAGTGCAGGCCCTATACAAAGCTGGCAATAAGTCGGCCCAGCTTACAGCAGGGCTGACAACGAAAGTAATTAGACGCTATGGTCTCTTTGCCCTAGATCTAAGGCCACGAATAAAAGCAGGTCAGAAATGAATATTGCCACCACTCTTGAACAGCTTGCCCTAAAGCATCCAGAGCACATCGCTATTATTGAGCAGCAGAAAAAGCAAAGCAAGAGTACTAGTTACGCTGAGCTAAATCAGCAAGTGCAAACCGTTGCCGCCCATTTCAAACAGTGCGGTATCAAGAAGGGCGACATTATCCTTCTTTATGTTGATATCAGCAGCTCGTTGTAC